>OMBR01000001.1_pt1 | contig 160008 bp, 165 predicted proteins | sample 1674041 | NCBI WGS metagenome assembly OMBR01 (sample SAMEA103958138, study PRJEB25191) | human gut metagenome | biome: human-associated habitat [ENVO:00009003]; feature: intestine environment [ENVO:2100002]; material: feces | place: Germany | collected 2013/2015
TGCCCACAAGAATGGGAATAGTTGAGATACTAACGGAGCTTTCCAAAGCCGTCTGTCTGCTTCTGTAACATTGTGAAAAATACGCATATTGGATAAGCCTATGTGCGTATGTTGAGAATAGATAGCTGACTAAGGGGGCTGATAACTTGGCTAAAAAAGAACCTGCACAATATATCGTAGAACGGGAATTTTTAGGTAAATTTTCCGTAGAGGAATTGCTTGTCCGTATCGTGAAATCTCATGTAAAAAAAGGACTATCAAGAGGGTAAAACCCTTGAAAACAATGGAAAGAAGCCGTACTTTATGGTATAATATTATCATAGGTACGGCAGTTGAATAGGTGGAAAAATGATTTATCAAAAAGGTTCAAACTTATTTAACGTGGCTATTTATATCAGATTATCACGAGAGGACGGAGATAAGGAAGAAAGCGATAGTGTAGGAAATCAGAGAAAACTTTTAACAGAATATGTGAACAAGCATGATGACTTTATCTTATATGATGTTTATATTGATGACGGTTTTACGGGAACGAATTTCAATAGACCAGACTTTCATAGAATGATTGCTGACATTGAAGATAACAAGGTAAATTGTGTTGTTGTAAAAGACCTTTCCCGTTTCGGACGAGATTACATTGATACGGGGCGATATTTGGAAAGAATATTTCCAAAGCTTAATGTTCGTTTTATTTCTGTAACAGATAATATTGATAGTATGAAGCAGGCATACGATATGTTACTTCCTATTAAAAATATATTCAACGAACAGTATGCCAGAGATATTTCTAATAAAATTCAAGCGACTGTAAAATCAAAGCAGAAAGCAGGAGAATTTATCGGAGCTTTTACAAGTTATGGTTATAAGAAATCTCCTGCAAATAAAAATAAACTTGTGATTGATGAATATGCGTCCGAAGTTGTAAAAAGAGTATTTACTATGTATGCACAAGGAATAGGAAAACAAAGCATTGCCAAAATACTAAATGCAGAGGGTATCCTTTGTCCGTCGGAATATAAAAAGCTCAACGGCGAAAATTACAAAAATTGCAATCGTTTAGAGAAAACTTCTTATTGGACGTATTCCACGATTAAAGTGATGTTACAAAATGAGCTTTATATTGGAAATATGGTACAAGGAAAGAAACATCAACGTATGAGAAGCAAACAGCGTCCAGTTGAGAAAGCAAACTGGATAAGGGTTGAAAATACACATGAACCGATTATAGACCGTCAACTGTGGGATAAGGTACAAAAACTGCTGACGAAAAAACATAGGGATATTGATTTAGAAACAAATAAAAATATCTTTGCAGGTTTTATCAAGTGTGGCGATTGTGGTCGGGCAATGATGAAAAATTTCTGGCGACGTGCTGACGGAAGTAAGTCCTATTCATTTTATTGTGGAACTTACAAAAGAAGTGGAAAAGATTATTGCACTCCGCACACGCTCCCGTTTCAAGTATTGAATGATATTGTGCTGGGAGATTTAAAGCAGATTATCCGCAATGTAGAGAACTTGCAGGAACTTGTAAAATCACAATCTTTCACAGCAATAAAAATCAGAAAATCAACAGACATAGAACTGACAAAGTTAAAAGCAGAGCTTGAAAGAGTGAAGAAGTTGAAAAAGTCAATTTATGAAGATTACAAAGACGAACTGATTTCTAAAGAAGAATTTCTTTCTTATCGAGAGGACTATCAACAAAAAGAAACGCTTTACTCCAAACAGATTGAAACGCTGGAAGAAAAGAAAAAGGAAAGTGTAACAGAAGATGTTTTTGAAACACCGTGGTTAAGGCGGTTGTTGGAACTGAAAGACATTGAAGAATTAGACAGAGATATTATTGTGGAAATGATAGACCAGATAACAGTTTATGAAAACCACAAACTTAAAATCTCATACAACTTCGGAAATGAACTGGAACATTTATTTTCAAGCGTTTACTGTGAGGACTTGGAGAAAAAGGCTATCTAATCTCAATACATTTCTAACTCCCCATATATATTGGGGAATACATATCACAATTTGCGTAAACTACAATCAGCACATGCGGCGTCAAATGATATGGAAACATATTTTTTGGAGGTATCAAGATTAGTCTTTTTACTAAGGTCAACACAGTATATAGGAAGTTTACGGCTGCCTATGCTGCAATTGCCCATGATTGCGCCGCCGCCAATTCCATTTCCCTGATTGGATGAGTTGTATGGCGGTAATCTGTCGGTATTGGGAGTGTTGTCAGAAGTATGTTGGGTGTCTGATGATTCCGATGTTTCGTTATTGGTTTTAGTTGTTTTTACAATTGAATCTGATGATGTTTTTTTATGTCTTGCGGTTATTATGCCACAGATTACTAAAATGATTATAACGCAGTATATGAATATAATGCGCATTTGTTTATTAGAAAAAAGAGACATACTGATACCTCGGATAATGCTTAGTATCAATATATCTCTTTACATTTTAAAAAATTACTGCTTTTTTCATTACTTAGCAGAAGAACTGCTTTCTGTTGCAGATGTATCTTTAACAAGACCATCAGGATGGAGTGAAACATTTAATTCACTTGTGCTTTCATCGTAATCATCGCCAAGAATCTGCTTAACGAGAGTCTGGCAGTATGAAAGGCTGAAATCAGAGCAGCCGGAATCGTTGCGGATTGCGTTGCCTGATGCCAGTGATTCTGTGTAATCACTTAATTTATATGTAGTGATTGCTTTCTTGCCGAAAAGCTTCTGTGTTATGACAGGTGTAAGATTATAATTCTTAACATAACAGCCTGTTTCATCTTTAACAAGTGTCATCTTAGCCATACCGCCTATCATACGAGGCTTCTGATCCTGATTAGAAACGAAGTTACCAAGTGAATAGTATACAAGCATTTCATGCCCCTTAGTATCAGATACAACCTCGACAGGCTCAAGGACATGAGGATGTGTACCGATAACAACATCAACACCAAGGCTTAAGAAAAGCTGTGTCCAGTAATTCTGGTTAGAATCTGGTGTGTAGACATATTCAGTACCCCAGTGTGGAAGTACAATAACCATATCAGCAAGCTGTTTAGCCTTAGTTACATCTGCTGTAATCTTATCTTTATCAAGCATGTTTACAATATAAGGCTTGGAATCAGGAATAGGAATTCCATTAGTTCCGTATGTGTAGTTAAGAAATGCTATCTTGAAGCCTTCTTTTTCATAAACATATATATTCTCATAGTCTTCCTCTGTTTCGTTGATACCAAGAACAGTAGTATCAGGATGATAAGTCTTCCAGAATGAAAGGCAGTTCTCAACACCCTTAAGCCCCTTGTCTAATGTGTGGTTGGTAGCATGAAGGATAATATTGAATCCTGCTTTAACTTCTGCATCACCAAGTGCCCATGGTGAGTTAAATGTTGGATATCCTGTGTAAGCAAAATCAGAACCGCCGAGGATTGTTTCCTGATTGACGATTTTTATGTCTGCAGAGCTTATATCCTTAGCTATGCTAGTGTAGAGGTGGTCGAAGTTGTAAGTTCCATCATCCATAAGACCACTTTTTACAACACCTTCATGCATAAGCATATCACCAATCATCATAAGGTCGACTTCGACAGTCGGAACCTTCGTTGTAGTTTCTTCCTCTGTTGTGGGTTCAGCAGTAGTCTTATTATTCTGGTTATCGGCAACAGAAGGATTATTTTCTTTTTTGTGGCTGCCAATAACAGCAAATACGATACCTATAGTTACAACAAAGAGTACAGCAGCAATGATAGCAATGAGTTTTACATTAAGCTCAGAGCGTCTGCGTCTCTTAAGAGGTACATTTGTTTTCTTAGCCATAATTTATCTCCCTTAAAATTATTAATATATGTCTTAAAAAGACGAAATATGCATAACTATGGTACATTAAGAAACAAAATTATTCAAGAAAAATATTTGTATTATACACAAAGAGATTAAAATGTAGTATATTTATAAAAGTTGGCAATAAGCCACAATAAGAAATATATAATTATAACGGAGGTTTCTTATGAGCAGATACACTAAGGACGATATATTCAGAATGGTTGAAGAAGAGGATGTAGAGTTTATACGTCTTCAGTTTACAGATATTTTTGGAACACTTAAGAATATTGCAATTACTTCAAGCCAGCTTGAGAAGGCACTTGATAACAAATGCATGTTTGACGGTTCTTCTGTTGAAGGCTTTGTAAGAATTGAAGAGTCAGATATGTATCTGTATCCTGACTATGATACATTTGAAATATTTCCATGGAGACCACAGCAGGGAAAGGTTGCAAGACTTATCTGTGATGTGTATACACCAGATGGCAAGCCTTTTGAGGGCGACCCAAGATGGATACTTAAGAAAACTATTAAAGAAGCGAATGAAATGGGATACCGTTTTGATGTCGGTCCTGAATGTGAATTCTTCTTATTCCATACAGATGACAACGGACTTCCTACAACTTTAAGCCATGAAAAAGCTGGATATTTTGATCTTGGACCTAATGACCTGGGCGAGAATATAAGAAGAGACATGGTTCTTACTCTTGAGGACATGGGATTTGAGATTGAGGCTTCACATCATGAGGTTGCTCCTGCACAGCATGAGATTGATTTTAAATATGATGAGGTTTTAAAGACAGCAGATAATATACAGACATTTAAGATGACAGTTAAGACAATTGCCAAGAGACATGGACTTTATGCAACATTTATGCCAAAGCCAAAGTTTGGTATCAGCGGTTCTGGAATGCATATTAATATGTCACTTGCAACTAAAGAGGGTAAGAATATATTTGCAGATGAGAAGGGAAAGATTGGTTTATCAGATGATGCATATCATTTTATTGCTGGTATTATGAAGCACGCAAGAGGTATGTCAGCAATAACTAATCCGCTTGTTAATTCATATAAAAGACTTGTTCCGGGCTATGAAGCACCTGTATATATAGCATGGTCAGCAAAGAACAGAAGTCCGCTTATAAGAATACCTGCATCAAGAGGAAATGGAACAAGAGTTGAGTTAAGAAATCCGGATCCTACAGCTAATCCATATCTCGTGCTGGCACTCTGCCTTGCAGCAGGACTTGATGGTATTAAGAACAAGATAGAAGTACCTGAGAGTGTTGACTGCAATATATATGAGATGACACCTGGCGAGAGAAGGGCAGCAGGAATAGAGAATATGCCGGCAGACCTTAAGGAAGCTGTTGACTGTCTTGTGGCAGATGAGTTTTTATGCAGCGTACTTGGAGAACATATTACAACCAAATATGTTGAAGCTAAGATGAAAGAATGGGAAAACTACACAACAAGAGTCTCACAGTGGGAAATTGATGAATATCTCTACAAGTATTGATTAAACATGGTAAAGCGTATGCTAAGTAGAAAAGGAGTTAATTGATGTCCACATTGATTGTAGCATTTCCTAAGTTAGAGGAGGCTAAAGCAGTAAGGAGTCTTTTGATTCACAGAGGCTTCGATGTCGCTGTACCATGTACAAGTGGGGCACAGGCAATCAATCAGGCTGATACTTTGTCTGATGGAATCATAATATGCGGATATAAGCTGTCAGATAATATGGTTTATACTGAATTATATGAATATAAGCCAAAGAGCTTTGAGATGTTGTTAGTTGCGTCCCAGAACAGATGGGAAGATTGTCAGGACAATGGAATTGTATGTGCGGCAATGCCAATAAAGGTTAATGACCTTGTGTCAACTATAGAGATGATGCTTCAGGCACAGATAAGGCGTAGAAGGAAATTAAGGTCACAGCCAAGAAAGAGAAGTCCGGAAGAACAGAAGATAATTGATGATGCAAAGCATCTGCTTATGGAAAGAAATAATATGTCAGAGCAGGAGGCATTCAGATATATCCAGAAATGCAGCATGGACAGTGGCAATACAATGGTAGAGTCAGCAACTATGGTGATGGGAATATATCAGGATGTATAACAAATGTGTTTCATTACTACATTTATAATATGAAAAGGAGACCAGGTATGAAGTTTACTAAAATGCATGGAGCAGGCAACGACTACATATACGTAGACTGCACACAGTCGGTAATTGATAATCCGTCACAGGTCGCAATTGATTTAAGTGACAGACATTTTGGAATAGGTTCGGATGGACTTATTCTTATTAAGAAGTCAGATAAAGCAGATTTCTTTATGGAGATGTACAACGCAGATGGTTCGCAGGGACAGATGTGTGGCAATGGAATAAGATGTGTTGGAAAGTTCGTGTATGACAATGGACTTACAGATAAGACAACAGTTACTATTGATACACTTGCAGGTGTGAAGATACTTGAACTTAAAACCGGTGCAGATGGCAAGGTTGAGACGGCAAGGGTTAACATGGGCGCACCAATTCTTGAGGCAGCACAGATTCCTGTTGATACGAAGGAACTTAAAGAATATAAAGGCTGTGAGATAGAGACAATTGCCGGACAGGTTGTTAAGACACCTGTTGTGGATGAGACTATTGTTGTAGAAGGTAAGGAGTACAAGGTAACAGCAGCTTCAATGGGTAATCCTCATGCTATTGTTTATCTTGATAAAGATATTGATATTAAGAAATTTGAGATTGAAAAAATCGGACCTTTCTTTGAAAATCACAAAGCATTTCCAGAGAGAATTAATACTGAATTCATTCAGGTTGTAGATAAGAATAATCTTAATATGCGTGTGTGGGAGAGAGGTTCCGGGGAGACACTTGCCTGTGGTACAGGTGCATGTGCGAGCCTTGTTGCAACTGTTCTTAACGGAATGTGCGACACAACAGCAACACTTCATCTTCTTGGTGGTGACTTAAAGATTACATGGGATAAAGATGAGAATACCGTATATCTTGAAGGCCCGGCGAAAACAGTATTTACAGGGGAGGTAGATATTTAATATGATGACAGATATGACAATGGATAATTTTCTTGCGGTTTTATCTTCAAGTGAACCGGTGCCGGGAGGCGGCGGAGCGTGCGGATATGTGGCAGCAGTAGGCATGAGCCTTGGTAATATGGTGCTTGCACTTACTACAGGAAAGAAGAAATATGCAGAGTATCAGGAAGAGATTGAAGAACTTATTGTTAAAGCGACAGACCTTACAAAGAAACTTGCAGAGTGCATGGATAAGGATGCTGAAAGCTTTAAGCCTCTTGCAGCAGCTTATGGTCTTCCTAAGCATACAGAAGAACAGATTAAGGAAAGAGAAGCAATTATGGCAAAGGCACTTGTTACAGCCTCAGAAGCCCCTCTGTCAATGATGGAGCTTATACTTGAAGCCATGAAGCTTATCGACCGTATATCTGTAATTGGAAGCAGAATTGCAATCAGTGATGCAGGTGTCGGCATAACAATGTGTGAGGCTGCAATGAAGGGTGCTTCGCTTAATGTATTTATCAATACAAAGCTTATGAAGGACAGAGAACTTGCTGAAGATATGAACTTTAAGGCAGATAAGATGCTTGCTGAAGCAGCACAGATTGAAGAAGAAACATTTGGAAGAGTTATGGATGCTGTAAGACCATAGAACAAGATTGCAAAACAAGGAGGAAAATTCCTCTCCTCGCTGGAGAGGCTCGGATTTTGCTTCGCAAAACAAGGAGGAATATATGGAGACACTTAAGGGATTACCGGTTGCTAATGCTATTAATGAGAAGATTATTGAAGAGATGAAGGACTGGAATGGCGCAATTCCACATCTTGCAATTGTGCGTGTTGGTGAAAGACCAGATGATATGTCATATGAGCGTGGCGCTACCAAGAAGATGGAAAAAGTAGGATTCAGATGTACTTCATATACATTTCCTGCTGATATTGATAATGATACTTTCCAGAAAGAATTTGACAAGATTAATGAAGATGAGGATATTGACGGAATTCTTCTTTTAAGACCTTTGCCAAAGCATCTTGATGAGAAGGCAATTGAGAACAGAATTGCCAGTGTGAAGGATCTGGATGGAATATCACCTATGAATCTTGCAAAGGTATATGCAGGGGATCCGACAGGATATGGTCCATGTACAGCAGAAGCTGTAATTGAGATGTTAGATTATGCAGGAGTTGACTTAAAGGGTAAGAGAGCAGTAGTTATCGGAAGAAGTCTTGTTATCGGTAAGCCGGTTGCGATGATGCTTATGAAGAAGAATGCAACAGTAACAGTGTGTCATACTAAGACAGTTGATATGCCGGGAGTATGTAAGGGCGCTGAGGTGCTTGTTGCGGCAGCAGGCGTTGCAAAGATGGTTGACAAATCATTTGTTGCAGATGGTGCAGTTGTAATTGACGTTGGAATAAATGTTGATGAAGACGGCAATCTGTGTGGTGATGTTGATTTTGAAGATGTTGCAGAGAATGCTTCTGTATGTACACCGGTTCCTGGAGGAGTAGGTTCGGTAACAACATCAGTTCTTGCAAAACATCTGCTTAAGGCAGCTAAGGCAAGAAGAGCATAAAAAAGTCCTTGCTTTATTGTACATAAGAATGTATTATAATTTGCGGTATGAATTGGTAGCACCAATTTGCACCGCAATTTTTTATTTATGGAGAAATGTTATGAAATTATTGAGACAGTTTCTTATAATACTGGCTATTTCATTTGTCGGAGAAGCACTTAAATATCTGCTTCCGCTGCCGGTTCCAGCCAGTATATATGGAATGGTGATACTTTTTGTTGGACTTCTTACCGGACTTATAAAGCTTAGCTGGGTAAAAGACGCAGGAAAATTTCTTATAGCTGTAATGCCTGTTATGTTCATTCCGGCAGGAGTAGGACTGATGTCTTCATGGGGGGTATTAAAACCTATGCTCGTGCCGGTGCTTGTTGTTACGGTTGTTGCTATAATTACGGTTATGGCGGTTACAGGTCAGGCTTCACAGATAATCATACGTGCTGACAGGAAGAGAGAATTACGCAAAGCACAAAGAAATGAGGTTAATACTAATGAATGATTTTTTCAGAGAATCACTTTTTGCCGGAGTCACATTAAGTCTTTTATCATACTTTATTGGTTCTGTGCTTAAGAAAAAATTCAAGCTTGGAATATTCAATCCACTGCTTATATCAATAATAATAACAATAATAGTACTTGCAGTATCAGGTGTTGATTATAATGTATATAATCAGGGTGCCAGGTATCTTAGCTGGTTTCTTACACCGGCAACTGTATGTCTTGCAATTCCGCTGTATGAGCAGTGGAGTCTTCTTAAGAAGAATTACAAGGCAGTTGTTGTAGGAATAGCATCAGGTGTGCTTACAAGTTTAACAACGGTACTTGTGTTATCTAAAATTATGAATCTGAGTCATGCAGAATATGTTACTCTTCTTCCGAAGTCAATAACTACTGCTATTGGTATGGGAGTTTCTGAGGAACTTGGAGGTTATGTAACAATCACAGTTGCAGTTATTGTTGTAACAGGAGTTCTTGGAAATATATTTGGTGAGCTTATATGTAAAATATTCAGAATAAAAGAACCGATTGCCAAAGGACTTGCGTTAGGATCTGCTGCTCATGCGATAGGAACAGCCAAGGCTATGGAAATGGGCGAAATTGAAGGTGCAATGAGCAGTCTTTCGATAGCAGTTGCAGGTATACTTACAGTTGCACTTTCATCAGTATTTGCTGGATTTATGTAAAATTAGGAGGCGTTAAACATGATAATCACGATTGCAAGACAATGTGGATGTATGGGTGACCAGATAGGAAAAGCACTGGCAGAGAAATATTTTATACCATTTTATGATAAGGATGCTGTGTGCAGACTTGCGAAAGAAAAAGGCTTGTATGAGAAGTATCCATATTTTTATGGAGAAATGCCTCTTGATATGATGCTGTATGCTGATACAATGGCAGGTGATGATACAACAGATAATGGAAAAACTCCACGCAAGGCTATGGCTGACATAATCGGTAATGAAAATTGCGTAGTTGTCGGCAGATGCGGAAATAATGCATTCAGACACAGAGAAGATGTTATATCAGTATTTCTCACAGGAAACAAAGAAAAAAGAGTAGAACTTATAGAAAAGAAGCACAATGTCAGCCCTAAGAAAGCAGCTAAGATAGTTGAAGATACAGACCTTAGAAGACGCTCATATCACAATTATTATACAGGTGAAGAATGGGGAAATGCAGAATATTACGATATATGCATAGATGTTTCAAAGGTTGGGGAAGATGGTGCACTAAGACTTATAGAAGCCTATATTAATGAGACAGGGGTGTTATAAGCTGAAACAGGATAATATGAATCAGAAGAAAATATCGCAGGAATACGAAAAGGCAATTCAATATATTTATGAGCTTATGAAAAGCGGGGAGCTTACAATAGGAAGCAGGCTGCCTACTGAACGTGCACTTGCGGAAACGCTTGGCATAGGACGCAATTCAACAAGAGAAGCATTAAGTATTATGCATGGAATGGGACTTATAGAACGCCGTCAGGGTTCTGGTAATTATATATCAGAGAATGTCGGTCAGTCTATAAAGCAGACTATATTAATGATGATTGCATTAAAGACTATTACTAAGCGTGAAGTATGCGAATTCCGCCGCATGATGGAAAAGTCAGTGTGTAATGCAGTAATACATACAGGTCTTACGAAAGAACAACGGGAGCGGTTGGAAAGCATGGTTAATCAGATGAGCATGGTAACAGGTGAAAACCTTGTTGATACTGATAAAGCATTTCACGAGGAACTGATTGCAGATACCGGAAACAACCTGTGGATTACACTGATGGAAGCTGTTGTTGAAGTCTACCGCGAATGGATAGATTATGTCATAAAGCATGCAGATGGAATTAAGAAAAAGAAACTTTTAAAGACACATGAAATGATATATGATAGCCTTATAAAGAAGGATATTGAGACACTTAATGCAGCGATTGATGAGCATTACGATATAATTGAGGAGCTGCTGGGATAAAGAAGCCATAACAAGGAGGATATATGAAATACAAAATCGTTGTATTTGATCTGGACGGAACGATACTTAATACATTGGAAGACCTTGCAGATAGTACTAATTATGCACTTTCAGTATTTGATATGCCTGAGAGGACGATTGAAGAAATCAGACATTTTGTTGGCAATGGGATAAGAAAGCTGATGGAAAGAGCTGTACCACAGGGAACACCAGAAAGCATGATAGTTAAGGTGCATGAAACATTTACAGAGCATTACAAGAAGCACTGTGCCGATAAGACAAGACCTTATGATGGAATAAAAGAACTTATTGAGAATATAAGAAGTTCCGGTGTGTACACTGCGGTTGTATCTAACAAGGCTGATTATGGAGTGCAGATTTTATGCAAAGATTATTTTCCGGGACTATTTGATTATGCGGTTGGAGAGAGAGAAGGCATAAGAAGAAAACCATATCCAGACAGCGTTAATGAAGTATTAAGACAGTTTGATGTTGACAGAACACAGGCTGTATATGTCGGGGATTCAGAAGTAGATGTCCAGACAGCGGCTAATGCAGGAATGGATGTATGTATGGTTGGCTGGGGATTCAGAGATGAAGAGTTCTTAAAGGATAATGGGGCTGAGTTTGTTGTACACAGCCCCGAAGAAGCATGGGAATTCATTAATAAGTAATATACTTATAACACGTTATGAAGCAAGGCGGACTGCAATTCACAAAGCTGGGGGTTCTTGGATTTAAGAATCAGTTCTACCAGACCTTCGGTGATAAGCATTGCACCGTCCTTGTTAAAATGTGTATTCTCAGAAACAGTATCTGGCTTGGCGAGTTCTTTTAAGAAATCGTCAGGCCATTTTCCTTTATTGATACCTTTCTTGATAGAGGTATATCTATGTATATTATCATGTCCGATTTTTTCAAAAAGTTCAACTGAATAAGAAAACAGATCAAGTACAGGAGTGCCGGTTTCTTCGCCAATCTGGCGCATAGCTCTTATATAGCTGAAATTATTACCGCCGTGGCAGCCGGGAGCGTCCATGATTGTTCCGTCATCATTAAAAAATGTTCTTGCAGGCGCAGTAACTAATACAGGAGATGCATCATGCTTTCTTGCCATATCAATAAACTGTTTGATGAACCATTTGTAACTGCCCATAGAAGCGTCTTTTGAGTATGGATAGTAAGTGTCATATGGATAAGACTGGTTTATGGCAAGAACACTGTTAAGAACAGCCTGTTTATCAGTTATTGAATCATCATTATTAAGTGCCTCAATATATTCAGGTGGTATATAATTCTTAGGCATCTTAACTCCTGCTATAACAGGAAATCGACCTGATTCATCTGGTACGCCAAGCGGAGTCTGACGGTTAAACATAGATTTGTAATCCTTTGAATCGTCATCATTATGACAGAACTCTATAAAAAGATAGTCTCCGGACTGAATATGTCTGTCAATCTCTTCAAATCTTCCTTCATTAATAAAAAGTCTTGAACTTCTGCCACCCTTGGCATAGTTAAATACATTTACATCAGACTTAAAGAAGCGTGGCAGAAACTGTCCCCAGCCTGCAATAAATTCTTCCTCAGTATAATTCTGTACAATAGAGTCTCCAGCAAGATAAATTTTCATACATACCTCCTTGTTTTGCGAAGCAAAATGCGACTGTCCATGCAGGAGCAGAGATATTGCCTCCTTGTTTTGCAAAGCAAAATGCTTTCAATAAGTTAATTATAGCCTTAAATGTTTTGACAAACTACATTTGTTTTGTGAATATACTCATTAAAAACAGATATTTAATGTTTCAGGTGGACAGCATTGCACAGCTTAAAGAAAAGGTGTTATAATACAAGGCAAATATAAGCACGAGGAGATTGATATATATGTACGAATTTACAGAAGACTGTATGATACACATTGATAATATTGATGAAGAACATAGAAAACTGTTCCAGATGCTTAATGAAGCATTTGCACTGGTAAAAGAAACAGATAATGCTGCGTCAATTGCGAAGAATCTTATAGATAATCTTAAGGATTATGCTATTACACATTTTGCTCATGAAGAAGAATACATGAAGAGTATTCATGACCCGGAGCTGCCAATACAGCAGAGAGAACACAAAGCATTTGCAGAAAAGATTAATACATTTAAGTTAGATGAATCTTCACCGGAGGCAGCAACAAATTCTCTTAATGAGCTGTTGCTTTATCTTACCAGATGGCTTTACAGCCACATCTTGAGCAGCGACATGATGATTGGAAAGATGGCACCAGAAACTAATGTTGATGACGCATTTGCATTTACAGACAAATATATAACAGGAATTGAGCTTGTTGATGAGGAGCATAAGCATCTTTTTGATATTATCAGGGACACTAATGATGTTATACATGCAGAACTTCTTCATGATAAATATGATGAAATCATAAGACTTCTCTCAGAACTGAGGGAATACACGGAGACGCATTTCAGTGATGAGGAAGAACTGATGAAGAAAATCGGATATCCTGAAATCGAAGCACAGAAAAGGGCACATTCAGCATTTGTAGAAAAGCTTGTAAATATTGATTTCAGGGAGCTTGAGGCAGTGGATGATAATCAGGAGGAATATCTTATGGATCTTATAGGATTCCTGCTTGGCTGGCTGTCTAACCATATTCTTGCTTCTGATAAAAAGATTGGTAAATATATAAAAGAACACAATATTGTACTTGAAAAGTAATATTCTTTATGATATCATTCATGTGTATGAATATCTTAAAGACTATGAAAGAGACTTCTTTTCATGGAACCTGACAGGAAAGCGATGCCACCGACTGAAAGCATACGCAGGGAATTGATAAGAGGAACGCTCTGGAGTTGGATGGTTGAGCAGCCACGGCTGGGTAGGTCATTCCGTTACACGCGTTAAGTGCAATGAGATGAGAAGCTTAGAACTTTTCAATGCGGGTGGTACCGCGGATAACACAGTTTATTCGCCCCGGGATGTATATTACATCCTGGGGCTTTTTTGCGCGAAAAAGCATAGCAGGATGTTAGGTATTATTATTTTATTTGACAGGACATAACATTTTGCCTGTCCAGAAAAGAAAGGAGATTGCAATGGCAAACATGTACAGAGATGTTAACTTAAGTGAAGTTAATGAAAGTTACATCGGCAAGGAGTTAAAGGTTGCAGGATGGGTTGAGAACATCCGTGACCACGGAGGAGTTTCATTTATCGATTTAAGAGATATGTATGGAGTACTTCAGGTAGTACTTCGTGATACAACATTACTTGATGGTATTCATAAGGAAGAGTGTATCGCTATCGAGGGTATTATGGAGCAGAGAGATGAGGAAACTTATAATCCTAAGATTCCTTCAGGAACAATCGAACTTGAAGCTAAGAAGATTACAATACTTGGACAGGTATACCAGCAGCTTCCATTTGAAGTACAGACTTCTAAGGAAGTAAGAGAGGATGTACGTCTTAAGTACAGATATCTTGATTTAAGAAACCAGAAGGTTAAGGATAACATGATATTCAGATCAAAGGTTATCGCATTCCTTCGTCAGAAGATGACAGACATGGGATTCCTTGAAATCCAGACACCTATCCTTTGTGCTTCATCACCAGAAGGCGCAAGAGATTATATCGTACCTTCAAGAAAATATAAGGGCAAATTCTATGCTCTTCCACAGGCACCACAGCAGTATAAGCAGTTACTTATGGTATCTGGTTTTGATAAATATTTCCAGATCGCACCTTGCTTCAGAGATGAGGATGCAAGAGCTGACCGTTCACCAGGAGAATTCTACCAGTTAGATTTCGAGATGAGCTTCGCTACACAGGAAGATGTATTCAGAATCGGTGAAGAGGTTCTCACAGAAACATTTGCAAAATTCGCACCAGAAGGATACGAAGTTACACAGGCACCTTATCCAATCATCAGCTATAAGCAGGCAATGCTTGAGTTTGGTTCAGATAAGCCGGATCTTCGTAATCCACTTAGAATTATCGACCTTTCAGAATTCTTTAACAAATGTACATTCAAGCCTTTCCAGAACAAGACTGTAAGAGCAATCAATGTACATGCAAAGCTTTCAAAGGGACAGCATGAGAAGTTGCTTAAGTTCGCTACAGGAATCGGAATGGGTGGGCTTGGATACCTTGAGGTTCTTGAAGACGGAAGCTACAAGGGACCAATCGATAAGTTTATACCAGAAGAACTCAAGGGAGAAATCAAAGACCTTGCAGGACTTCAGCCAGGAGATACGATCTTCTTCATCGCTGATAAGGAAGACAGAGCTGCGTACTTCGCAGGACAGATTAGAAACGAACTTGGTGAGAGACTTGATCTCATTGAGAAAAATGCATACAGATTCTGTTATGTTAATGACTTCCCAATGTTTGAAAAAGATCCAGAAACTAAGAAGATTGGATTTACACATAATCCATTCTCAATGCCACAGGGCGGACTTGAGGCGCTTAATACAAAAGATCCTCTTGATATCCTTGCATACCAGTATGATATCGTATGCAACGGTGTAGAGTTATCATCAGGAGCAGTCCGTAACCATGACATGCAGATAATGGTTAAGGCATTTGAGATTGCCGGATATGATGAAGAAGTATTAAAGGCAAAATTTGGAGCATTATACAATGCATTCCAGTTTGGTGCACCACCACACGCAGGTATGGCACCAGGTGTTGACCGTATGATTATGCTCCTTAGAAATGAAGAGAATATCCGTGAGATAATTCCATTCCCAATGAGCGGAACAGCACAGGATTTAATGTGCGGAGCACCAAATGAGGTAACAGAGCAGCAGCTTAGGGAAGTTCATATTAAGGTTAGGGATTAGTGGATATACGGACGGCTGTGAGGTTTATAAGTTCACCGCAAGGCACGCTCTCGCTGCTTGTCGCTCGCAGCGGACACTAGGTTCGCTGGGATTTGTTGGCACTTTGTGCCAACTGTCCCAGCTTACCAAGTGCCGGCGGCTCCAAAGCACCTTGCTTGCGAACTTATAAAACCTCGCTGCCTGTTCGTTGCCAACAACCGCTAATTTAATATGACCTCCTCTGATGCAAAGAGGTAGAGACTTCCACTACATCTCGCCCAACGGCGACGAGCGCAGCGATGTCGCGTCTCGTTCCGGGGTAGATGTGTGAGCCTGGAGAAATTGGATAAAGCGTTAACAAGACACTTTGGAGCCGCCGGCACTTAGCAAAATCGGCTGGCGGAGTCTGAAAAGCTAGCTTTTCAGAAGGAGGTGGCCGATTTCGCTTAGTACCGCTGCGAGCGACAAGTAGCGAAAGCGTGTCTTGTGATGGTTTATCCAATTTCTCCAGGCGTATATAACGACAACGAAAGGAGACGCACACATGGCTAATGTAATTAGTGATGAGACAATTGAGTATGTTGGTATCCTTGCCAAGCTTGAACTCTCTGATGAAGAGAAGGAAGCTGCCAAGAAGGATATGGCGAGCATGCTTGATTATATTGACAAGCTCGGAGAGCTTGATACTACAGGGGTAGAACCTATGTCACATGTGTTCCCTGTTAATAATGTAATGAGAGAAGACGTTGTTACTAATGGTGACGGAAGTGAGGCAACTCTTGCTAATGCACCTGAATGTAATGAATCAGGATTTATTGTACCTAAAACTGTTGAATCATAGAAAGGACGCATATGAGTTTATTAGATTATACAGCTGTTGAACTGGCTGCTAAGATTAAAGCGGGTGAGACAACAGCAACAGAGGCTATGGAAGCTGTTATTGCACAGATTGAAAAATCTGAAGATGAGCTTAACTGTTATGTCACATTTGACAAGGAAAAAGCTCTTGCAGCAGCTAAGAAAGCAGATGAGGATATCAAGGCAGGTAAGCTTACAGGACCTTTGGCCGGAGTACCATTTGCAATCAAAGATAATATGTGTACAGAGGGCATGCTTACTACATGCTCATCTAAGATACTTGGTAATTTCGTTCCAACTTACACAGCAGACGCTGTAGAAAGACTTCAGAATGCAGGAGCTGTAATTATCGGAAAGACTAACATGGATGAATTCGCGATGGGTTCTACAACTGAGACAAGTGCATTTGGTGCAACTAAGAATCCACGCAATCCTGAGCATGTACCTGGTGGTTCATCAGGTGGTTCAGCAGCAGCTGTAGCAGCTAATGAGTGCTTTGCAGCACTTGGTTCTGATACAGGTGGATCAATAAGACAGCCAGCTTCTTACTGTGGTGTTGTAGGCTTAAAGCCAACTTATGGAACAGTTTCACGTTACGGACTTATCGCTTATGGTTCATCATTAGACCAGATTGGACCTTTATGTAAGGATGTAACTGACTGTGCAACTATCATGGAATCTATCGCAGGCAAGGACGATAAGGATTCAACATCTATTGGTAGGGATGATTATTCATTTACAAAGGCATTAGTTGATGATGTTAAGGGAATGAGAATTGGTATTCCAAGAGATTATTTTGGAGAAGGTCTTGACCCTGAGGTTAAGGAAGCTGTTCTTAACGCTGCCAAAGTTCTTGAGAGCAAGGGTGCAATCGTCGAAGAGTTTGATTTAAGCCTTGTTGAGTACGCAATTCCTACTTACTATACAATCGCAGCAGCAGAAGCAAGCTCTAACCTTGAAAGATTCGATGGTGTTAAATACGGATACAGAACTAAAGAATACGAAGGACTCCACAACATGTACAAGAAGACACGTTCAGAGGGCTTTGGACCAGAGGTTAAGAGAAGAATTATGCTCGGTTCTTTCGTATTAAGTTCAGGATATTATGACGCTTATTATCTTAAGGCATTAAGAGTTAAGGCTCTTATTAAGAAAGCATTTGATGAAGCATTTGCAAAATACGATGTAATTCTTGGACCTGTTGCACCTACAACAGCACCAAAGCTTGGTTCATCACTTTCTGATCCTATTAAGATGTATCTTGGAGATATCTATACTATCTCTGTAAATCTTGCCGGACTTCCGGGACTTTCTGTTCCATGCGGTAAGGACAAGAATGGTCTTCCAATCGGCTTACAGCTTATTGGCGACTGCTTTAAAGAAAATAACCTTATCCGTGCGGGCTACGTTTATGAGCAGGCACGAGGAAGATTTGAATAGGAGGGAGGCATAAGTATGAAAGATTATGAAGTTGTAATCGGACTTGAAGTCCATGTTGAATTAGCTACTAAGACAAAGATTTTCTGTGGATGCTCAACTGAGTTCGGCGGAGCGCCTAACTCACATACTTGCCCTGTGTGTACAGGTATGCCGGGTTCTCTTCCTGTTCTTAATAAGAAGGTTGTAGAATATGCAGCAGCAGTAGGACTTGCAACTAACTGTACAATTACACAGGACTGCAAGTTTGACAGAAAGAATTATTTCTACCCTGATAACCCACAGAATTATCAGATTTCACAGCTTTATCTTCCAATCTGCCGTAACGGTCATGTTGATGTTACATTATCAGATGGAACAGAAAAGACAATAAGAATCCACGAGATTCATATGGAAGAGGATGCAGGAAAGCTTGTTCATGATGAGTGGGAAGGCGTGTCATATGTAGATTATAACCGTTCAGGTGTGCCTCTTATCGAAATCGTTTCTGAACCAGACATGCGTTCAGCAGAAGAAGTTATTGCTTATCTTACTAAGTTAAGAACAACAATCCAGTATCTTGGTGCTTCTGACTGCAAGCTTCAGGAAGGTTCTATGAGAGCAGATGTCAACCTCTCTGTAAGAGAGCGTGGTTCAAGCGAGTTCGGAACAAGAACAGAAACAAAGAACCTCAATTCATTTGCAGCTATTGAAAGAGCAATCAAGGCCGAGACAGCTAGACAGATTGACTTAATCGAAGCAGGCGAGAAGGTTGTACAGGAAACAAGAAGATGGAATGATGACAAGGAATATTCATATGCTATGCGTTCAAAAGAAGATGCGCAGGATTACAGATATTTCCCAGATCCAGACCTTGTTCCAATTCACATCAGTGATGAGTATTTAGCAGAGCTTAAGGCAAAACAGCCAGAGTTCAAGGACGAGAAGAAGGCACGTTATATTGAAGAATTCGGACTTCCTGAATACGATGCAGAGATTCTTACAGATTCTAAGAAGTTCACAGAAATCTTTGAGGAAGCTACAGCAATCTGCAACCAGCCAAAGAAGGTTTCTAACTGGATTATGGGTGAGACAATGCGACTCATGAAGGAAGAATCAGCTAAGACTGGAAGAGAATTCAGAGCCGAGGAATTAACATTTTCACCTGAAAGCCTTGCCAAGATTATTACTCTTGTTGAGAAAAAGGAAATCAACAATGCAGCAGCTAAGGAGATATTTGAGCATGTATTTGCTGAAAATGTTGATGTTGACGCATATGTTGAGGAGCACGGTTTAAAGCAGGTTAATGATGAAGGCGCACTCAGAGCAACAGTTGAGAAGGTTATTGCTGATAACCCACAGTCAGTTGCTGATTATAAAGGCGGCAAAAAGCAGGCAATCGGCTATCTTGTCGGACAGACAATGAAGGCAATGCAGGGCAAGGCTAATCCGGGAATGGTAAATGCTTTGTTACAGGAGCTTTTAAAGTAACACATGAACTTAAAACCAAAAGGAGATGTGGAATGAAAAAAGTTAATTTTGATGTAAAACTCCCAGCATTTGTTGACAGAATAGTATATGTTGACAACTATGGTGCAAGACCATACTGCTATACTATTGAAGATGCATCAAGAAATGCTGATGCTATAAACAGGGCTATTAACTATATCTCAGAAAAGGGCGGCGGAACTGTTGTGATTCCTGAGGGAATCTGGTTTACAGCGCCAATCGAGATTAAGAGCGATGTTGAGTTAAGAATTGAGAAGAATGCAATACTTAAATTTTCTAAAGATATTGACCAGTATCCACTTATTATCACTAACTATGAAGGTCAGGAGTGTATAAGAGCCAAGTCTCCTATCACAGCTGAAAATGCTATTAACATCGGTATAACCGGTGGCGGTGTTATTGATGGAAGCGGTGATCTGTGGCGCCCTGTAAAACAGTTTAAGTTGACTGACAGACAGTGGGAAGCTCTTATGAAAAAGAGCCAGTATACAATTGATACTAAAGAGGGCGGCATATGGATGCCGACAGAAAGCTCATTTAAAGGTAATGAGCATAATATCCAGCTTGACGCTGAGAATGCACTTGAGAAAGCAAGCGAATATTATGATTTCTACAGACCTGTAATGGTAAGTCTTCGTCACTGTAAAAGAATTCTTCTTGATGGTGTAACATTTATGAATTCACCGGCATGGAATATACACCCATTTTTCTGTAAGAATCTTACAGTAAGAAATGTTACGGTGAGCAATCCATATTATGCGCAGAACGGTGATGGAATTGATGTTGAATCATGCAAGAAGGTTCATATACATAACTGTACATTTGAAACAGGTGATGATGCAATCTGTTTAAAGTCAGGCAAGAATGCCGTAGCAAGACAGATTGAAGGACCTTGTGAGGATGTATATATCCATGACTGCCTTGTTAATAAGGGACATGGCGGCTTCGTTATCGGAAGTGAGATGAGTCGTGGTATTAAAAATGTACTGGTAGAGAATTGTACTTTTCTTGGAACTGATGTCGGAGTCCGCATGAAGAGCGCGCTTGGACGAGGCGGAGTTATCGAAAATATTAATATAAAGAATATTAATATGGTTGATATCAAGGAACAGGCAATAATTCTTACAATGTCATATGTGCTTAATTCTCTTAACAGAAATGAAGAGATTAACGGAATTGACAAGGACGATATTCCTTATATTAAGAATATTAATTTTGAAGGAATTAACTGCCTCGGAGCAAAGGAAGCGGTTGTTATAGAGCCGTTAAAGGATATGCCTGAGACAATCACTGATATACACATTAAGGCTTCATCATTTGTTACAAGTGGTGAGAATCGTGTTGAATGTGATTGTCTTACAAGTGAACAGACAACTTATGAGATATTATAAAGAAATCCCGGCAGCACTGATATATGTGCTGCTGGGATTTATGTGTTGTATCTTAATTTTTCTTTTCTGCTTGGGCTGCTAATAATTGCTCGTATTTAGCCAATGGCTCTTATGCAGGGCATTTTACAATAGACAGTTCTTAAGAAGAACCATCTTTATATTGTATGTTGAGTACATACTGGACAGATGAATCGTTATCGTCATAGAAAGTAACCGGGTGCGATGGCGTGAAAGCTAAAGCGTCTGTTAAATCTTTAAGTTTATTTCCCAGCTTCAATCTTAGCCTCATATTCATCAAAGATATAACCAAGAATCGGTGCCATACCGACAAATTCGCAGCCATAAAGATAATTGTCAGTGCCCTCAATCGGCTGGCTTCTTATAATCTTGACAACACTGTAAAGAGTGTCTGTTTCAGAACCAAGATTAAGTGCAGCGTTAAAATAGAAGTTGATAGGTAACATGCTCTTTGATTCAAATGCAATTCCACCTTCAGATATATTGATAACTTTAATAGGAGAATCAAGATTTTTAATCTCCATGTTATCCTGCTTAAATAAAGATGAAACGTTGAGCGACAGGTCTGCTTTCATTCTTTTAAAACGTCTTTTTTCAATTCCATTAGCCATAATAAAATCTCCCATCTTAATATTATTATCCAAGTGAATAGTACACTTCTAAAAACTGACTATATTTATATTTTTAATAATACACTTTAATGAGGTAATGCGCAATGTATTATTGCAAAAGATAAAGTCTATTGATTTTGAATGGACGCTGGTATATAATATTTTTGTTTGTTTTTAAACCGCATAAACACTACGGTTTGATAACTTTTTAACTAATAATTATATTAAGAAGAAAAGGATGGATGAACTCATGGGAAAATGTGAATTACTCTATGAAGGAAAAGTAAGAGAAGTATATGATTGCGATGACAAGCTTGTTATGGTCGCTACAGACCGTATCTCAGCATTTGATCACATTTTAAAGAATAAGGTTACAGAAAAGGGAGCAATTCTTACACAGATGTCAAAGTTCTGGTTTGATTATACTAAGGACGTTGTTGCTAATCATATGGTTTCAGTTGATGTTAATGACATGCCAGAGTTCTTCCACAAGGATGAATATATTGGAAGAAGCATGCTTTGCAAGAAGCTTACAATGCTTCCTGTTGAGTGTATCGTAAGAGGATATATAACAGGTAGTGGCTGGGCAAGCTACAAGGAAAACGGAACAGTCTGTGGAATTAAGCTTCCAGAGGGACTTAAGGAATCAGAGAAGCTTCCTGAACCAATCTACACACCAAGTACTAAGGCTGAGATTGGTGACCATGATGAGAATATTTCATTTGAGAAGAGTATTGAGGTTCTTGAAAAGAAGTTCCCAGGTAAAGGTCTTGAGTATGCTACTAAGATTAAGGATGCAACTATAACTCTTTACAAGAAGTGTGCAGAGTACGCTTTAAGCAAGGGTATTATTATTGCAGATACTAAGTTTGAATTTGGTCTTGATGAGAATGGAGAGGTAGTTATCGGTGATGAGATGCTTACACCAGACAGCTCAAGATTCTGGCCATTAGAAGGATACGAGGCAGGAAAGAGCCAGCCATCATATGACAAGCAGTTTGTAAGAGACTGGTTAAAGGCTAATCCAGACAGTGATTATTTACTTCCAGATGATGTAATCGAGAAGACTGTTGAGAAGTACAAGGAAGCATATAAGCTTCTTACTGGTAAGGATTTTTCCCGCAAATAATCACAGTCGATAAGGAATGGAGAATTATGAATCAGATTGATATTAATGACAGCCACTATGCTGAAGATGAACTTCATGAGGAATGCGGAGTCTTTGGTGTATATGATTTCGATGGCAATGATGTTTCATCTACAATATATTATGGCCTTTTTGCCCTTCAGCACAGAGGACAGGAAAGCTGCGGTATAGCAGTCAGTGATACAGAAGGACCTAAGGGAAAGGTTCTTTCATATAAGGATATGGGACTTGTTAATGAAGTCTTTAATCCTGAAAAGCTTGAAAAGCTTAATGGTAATATAGGTGTCGGACATGTAAGATATTCAACAGCCGGAAGCAGCAGCCGTGAGAATGCACAGCCACTTGTTCTTAACTATGTTAAGGGAACTCTTGGTATGGCACATAACGGTAATCTTCTTAATGCGGTTGAACTGCGTGAAGAGCTTTCTTATACAGGAGCTATCTTCCAGACAACTATTGATTCAGAGGTTATTGCTTACTTAATCGCAAGAGAAAGACTTAATGTTCCTACTGTTGAGGGAGCTGTGTTAAATGCGATGAAGAAGATTAAGGGTGCTTATTCACTTATCGTAATGAGTCCTAGAAAGCTTATCGGAGCAAGAGACCCATTTGGTTTCAAGCCATTATGTATCGGTAAGAGAGATAATGCATATTTCTTATCATCAGAGACATGTGCACTCGATACTGTAGGTGCAGAGTTTGTAAGAGATGTTGAGCCTGGTGAAGTTGTTACTATTACTAAAGACGGAATCAAGTCTGATAAGTCACTCTGCCAGAAAAATACAGCAAGATGTATATTTGAATACATATATTTTGCAAGACCAGACAGCAAGATTGACGGAATGGGCGTATATGAGTCAAGAATTAATGCAGGTAGAATCTTAGCAAAGACTCATCCTGTAGAAGCTGATATTGTTGTAGGTGTTCCAGAATCTGGTAATCCGGCAGCACTTGGTTTCTCAATGGAATCAGGAATTCCTTATGGTAATGCATTTATCAAGAATAACTATGTTGGACGAACATTCATCAAGCCTAAGCAGGAACAGAGAGAGTCAAGCGTTAAGGTTAAGCTGAATGTACTTAAGGAAGCAGTTGCAGGCAAGAGAGTTGTCATGATTGATGACTCGATTGTACGAGGAACAACAAGTGCAAGAATTGTTAATCTTCTTAAGGCAGCAGGTGCTAAGGAAGTTCATGTAAGAATAAGTTCGCCGGCGTTCCTTCACCCATGTTATTTTGGAACAGATATTCCTTCAGAAGACCAGCTTATCGCATCAGGCCATTCTGTAGATGAAATCTGTGAAATTATCGGAGCAGATTCATTAGGCTATCTTGAGGTTGACAAGTTAAGCGAGATGATATGTGGACAGACAGGTTACTGTGACGCATGTTTTACAGGCAATTATCCAATTGAACCGCCTAAGATTGATATCCGCGGTGAGATGGGCTGATAAAGCGATTGCAGCATGCTGCCTGGAGGACATCTCTGATGTGGCGGTTGGTTGAGGCTTGCTATAGCCGTGTCGCGGACAGTGGATGTGCCTTGAAAGCATAATATTGCTGAATATGAAGGCAATTTCTGGCTGAATACCTATAAGATTAACATATGTGCTGATTTGGTAGGTGTTTTTTAGCAGAATAATAGAATATATGACACAAGATGCCTACTAAAAGCATGGAATATGTTATTTAGTAGGCATTTTTAGTAAAAATGTAGTACTATTATAATAGTCACAAACGAAATTTACCTACTAAAATACTGAATATGCGACTATTTATAGGTACCATGACAACAAGCAAAGAAAATCAGGCTAAAGCAAACAGAAATTAACAGTTTCAAAGTGTATCATGACAATAATTACAAGAAAAGGGGAACAGGATGAGTTATTTTCCGTTTTTTAGAGAAATAGAAGGGGAGAAATGCCTTGTTATCGGTGGCGGTAAGGTGGCAGCAAGAAAGATAAGCAGGCTGAAGGGCTTTGGCGTGAAGATTAAAGTTGTTGCACCGTCTATAGTTTCTGACATAGAGGCAGTGGTGCAGGCTTGCGATAATATAAGTGTTGAAAGAAGAATATTCACACCACAAGATATTGAAAATGTGGACTTTGTTATCGCGGCGGCTGGGGAAGAAGTGGATAAAGAAGCTGCAAGATTGTGCAAAGAAAAGGGTATTCCTGTAAATGTTGTGGATAACCAGGAACTGTGCGACTTTATATTCCCTTCAATTGTGCAGAAGGGTGATATGGTTGCAGGCTTTGTTACAGGTGGGAAGAGTCCGCATGTTGCAGCTAAGTTAAGAAGAGATTTTGAAGCAAATGTATCTGATAATATAGAGAGCATATTAGATTATCTTTCAGAGGTCAGGACACTTGCCAAAGAAAAGATAGATGATGACAGAAAAAGAGCAGCATTTATAAGAGAAGTTTCTGAATTCTGCATGAAAGCAGACAGAGTGTGCAGCAGCAAGGAAGAAAATGCATTTTTACAGAAATATCTTGATAATGGAAGCGGGAAGATACTGCCGGGAGCGGCACTTGTTGGTGCAGGCTGCGGTTCATATGAATTAATTACACTCAAAGGTCTGTCAGAGATAAGACGGGCAGAGGTTATAGTGTATGATGACCTGATAGATGAGCATCTGCTGGAGTTCGCACCGGAGAGCTGTGAGCTTATATATGCAGGAAAGAGGAGTGGCAGACATTCCAAGGCACAGGAGGAGATTAATGAGCTTCTTGTAGAAAAAGCCCTTGAAGGCAGATATATTGTGAGACTGAAAGGCGGAGACCCGTATGTGTTTGGCAGGGGCGGCGAGGAAGCACTTGCGCTCAAAGTACATGGCATATCTGTGCATGAAGTTCCGGGGGTTACATCAGGTATTGGTCTGTGTGGAATGGCAGGAATTCCGGTGACACACAGGGGTGCAAGCCGTGGATTTCATGTGATTACCGGACATACGGCAGATAATCTGTCACCGGAGGTTGAGGAAATCAGGTGGAAATCATATGCAAAGCTTGATGAAACATTTGTATTCCTTATGGGATTAAAGAGTATAGACATGATTACGGAAAAGCTGATGAGATATGGAAAGTTGTCAGATACTCCGGTTGCGGTAATTCACGGTGAGAATACAGATGGTACATATGTAAAGCTTGTCGGAACACTTTCGGATATTGCAGCAAAGGTGAAAGAAGTAGACTTCCCATCACCAGCTATTATAGTTGTTGGCGAGGTTGCGTCACTGGAATTGACGGATTAGCAGAAACTTAAGATGCGCTGAAAAGCAGCGCAGGAATAGAGGTTAACATGGATAAAGACAGACTTGACAGACAGATAGAGTTTATAAGAGAGATTGATAAGGAAAAGAGCATTGGCAGACAGACGTATCTGGCGGATGCGTCAAGAAAGGAAGATGACGCTGAGCATGCATGGCATATGGCAATTATGACTGTGCTGTTGTCTGAATATGCCAACGAAAAGATTGATGTGCTCCGCACAATGACAATGCTTCTTATACATGACCTTGTAGAGATAGATGCAGGCGATACATATGCTTACGATGAGAATGCTAAGAAGACACAGCGTGAAAGAGAGTTAAAATGTGCTGACAGAATATTCAGTATTCTTCCAGAAGACCAGGGGAAATATATGCGTGAATTGTGGGAGGAATTCGAGGCACAGGAAACACCAGAAGCAAAGTTTGCAAGAACTATGGATAACTTCCAGCCTGTAATTTTAAATGATGCTTCAAAAGGAAAAAGCTGGGCAGAAAAGGGTGTGCATCTTAGCCAGATATTAAAAAGAAATGCACGAACAGGAGAAGGCTCAGAAGAACTCTGGAAATATTCGTATGAAAAATTTATAATGCCTAATGTGAAAAAAGGGAATATTAAAGAGGATTAAAATAGTAGAAATTCGAGTTAAGGGGGTAAAATTTACAAAAAAGTAAAAAAATACCCCCTTAACTTAAAAAAACATTTCTTTTGCTATAATAAAAATATAAAACGGAAATTTTCCGAAAACAATATTTTATGATAATCCAGACGATAAGAGAACATATATTAAGAGTGTTATAGGAGAAATATTAGAAAAGGATATTAAGCACAGGGTAAAGATACGTAATGTTTCAGTTTTTGAAAAAGTGCAGACATATCTTATTAACAACTTTGGCTCAACAACTAGTTTGAAGAGTATCTTGAAAGAACTTCATAAATCTGGAATGGACATAAAGAGAGAAACTTTGAACCGTTATATTAATATATTAATGGATGCAAAAATAATATACGAATGTAAGAGGTTTGATTTAAAATCCATAAATGGTGAGCAGAAGTATTATTTATCAGATATGGGTTTCTATTTTGCAACAAATACTGATAACAGAATTAATTATGGACCAGCCCTTGAAAATGTTGTTTTTAACTATGCAAAATCAAAGGGGTATGATATCAGTATTGGAAGAATAGGAAAGTTAGAATGTGATTTTATTATGAGAGATAATATGAACAACTATGGTTATGTTCAGGTGACGATGACAACAATGTTAAACAGAGAAACAGAGGATCGAGAGTATGCTCCATTAGAGATGATTAAAGATAACTATCCTAAATATGTGCTTACAAGAAATGATATGATACAAAAAAGAAATGGAATCATTCATGAAAATATACCGCAGTTTATGGCATCTGGAAAGCTTTTCTAAGGATGCTCCAGCATAACCACAACGCGGAATTCCTGCTTTTCCTCCGAGTAAACATAATTGAGCAGACCATTATATTTATCTGCAATGCGCTTTACACTTTTAAGACCATAACCGTGAAAACCAGTGTCCTGTTTTCTGGAATGAAGTTTTCCGTCATGGCCTAAAGGAGATGATTTGCATGAGTTAGCAATGCTTATAAGGTCAGCGTTGCCGCCTCTGATAAGAGAAACATTACAATCTATATATGGTTCATCACATGATAGGGATGCATCAATGGCGTTATCAAGAAGATTGCAGAATATGGAAGTGAAATCCTGTGCGGGAAGATATTCAAGGGTGTTGGCGCGTATGTCTGCCTCAAAGCTTATACCTGAATTACTACATTGTTCGGCATATCTTGAGATAATTACATTCAGTATATCAATTTTGCAATATCTTTTGGATTTTCTTAGTGCATCACTTCCCAGAATGTTATTGATATATCCGGTTATTTCGTCAATATGTTTTCCATCATTCAGCTGGCTGATAGTATTAAGGTGGTTCTTAATATCGTGAATAAGAATGTGCTGTTTCTCATTAACTTCCTGAACATAATTATAATAATGTTCAGTGTCAGTCTCTTTCTGTAATTCAATCTGCAATCTGGCATATTCAACATTTTTCTGGCTGATATCCTGCTGCAGATAGAAAGTCAGGATATTGATTGAGAGCAGCAGAACCAGACATATGAATACAATAACAGAGTCAGAGCCAGACAGTTTACCGTTGAGACATATATAGCCAAGAGAAACGGTAATGATAGAGGACATAACAGGTATCAGATACAGCATAAGGGTGCTTTTGCGTATAGAAGCATTATTGACTGTATCTTTAGAGAAAATTCTGGTTACTAACTGTGAAATACATAAATAGACAGATTTGCTTAATATAACAAATGTAAATGCCGAACTATGTATGTTTCCATCACGGAATGCATATATCGTTATGTCAGGAATAGCTGCGGCAATAAGTCCTTCTGATAATGCCATAAGAATTGTCAGGGCAAGGGCATGAAACAGTGCCCAAACCGGTTTTGAATCATAATTAAGCACGATGCAGCACAGATAGACAATGAATGAGCAAAATGCATTGAGTGCCGCATTAGTGAGAATTGCTACAGGTATAAGCAGACTGAACATGCCAATAGTGATTAAAAGAGATAAAAATGTGTTCTTTCGTGAAGTAAATATCCGGTTGCAGTATAGCCATAGAATAATGGCTTCTATAAGATATACAAATAAATAGTACAATATTAAATTCATAAATCCCCCTCTGATTAATAAACTAGCGCAATGTTGTAAGAAATGCTGAATAGGTATTAAAAAAATCATTATACTTGCGCAAGGCAATATCAGCGTAAAGATGATTTTCCATATATATTCTGCTGTTATTATAAGACATAATATAATTCATATTCACTATATAACATCGATGGCTCTGATAAAAGCTCCCAGACGGAAGCATTGATTTAATGCTGGCGAGAGTCTGGGTGGTTGTATATGTATCTGAAACCGTGTGGATAGTAAGATTGCGGCAGTGAGGATTAACCTCCACCATAATGATATCCTTTGCTGATAATACATATGTTTTGCCTTTACATTTTACAATAATCCTGCCGCCAATAGAATTGAATTCAGATATGGCGTCTTCAAGGTTACGCATAAAACGTTTACTTTCAACAGGCTTTGAAATATAACGGAATACATGAAAGCGCATGGCTTCGTCAAGATATTCCGGAAAGGAAGTTATAATAATTATTATTGCTGCCGGATAAGATTTAACAAGCGAATTACCAACGGCAATGCCATCTATGCCAGACATCTGGATATCTAAATATACAATATCGGGTTTGATATCTGAAGCCAGAATGTCTTCACCAGAGTGAAATATGTAAATATCAGGTCTTTTCAGTTTATGTTCAATATAATAACTTTCGCACAGAGTTTTAATCTGCTCGCATATCAAATTGTCATCATCACATATAAATATATTCATTATCCAATCTCCATAAAATAAAACTATTGTTATTATAACCGATGAGAATATTAAAATAAATGTTATTTTAAACACGAAAAGTGTCATTTCACGCAATTGGTATTGAATTAATAAAATAGATGTGGTATTAAAGGCTTATATAAAGCGTTGTACACATATGCGCATGGGTATGGGAGAAGACCAGCTCATGTATATGGATAAGAGAGAAATTGAAAAAGCCGAAGAATGGAAAAATATTTTTAGTGAGCCAGTTCATTTACTAGGGAGATGATATTAAATGAAGAGAAGAGGCATTAGGTATGTGATTCCAATTATATTTATTGCAGTATTGGTGGGAGCGATGGTGACATATGTTCTACTCCACAAGAATACAGAAGCAGAGAAGGGCTTAGATTATGCAAGTCTTATCGGGGTAACAGGAGACAGTGATTTTCAGAATTACTGGGATACAGATGGATGGTATGATCTGGCTGCAGTTGAAGATGGATATTATTATATGAATTTTGAACAGAAGTTGTTGTTTTTGAATCTGGAGACAAATGATGTTATACCTGTGTGTGCAAAACCTGAGTGTGATCATAAATCTTCAAGTTGTAATGCTTTTTTTGGAAATGGAGCGGCATTGAGGAGTATATATTATTATAGAGGATATATATATTATTTTGGACTTTCTAATGGCATGGCACAGTTATGCCGCATGGATAAGAGTGGCACAACAAGAGAAGTTATAGGTGAACTTATACCTAATGATGGGGTTGACTCGATTCGAGCTGTTTTTCAGGGGGAATACGCTTTTATATATGATGGGAGTGGCCTTGCTGATGAGCAAGAGACTACAAAGAGCATAATAGAAGTATCTCTGACATCAGGAGACAAGAAAATTGTATATGAAGTTACTGGAAAAGGGATATCAATAACTAATGTTAAATGTTTTGGTGATAAAATATTTTTTACTGTGAGGGAAGCCGATTCCATATCAGATAAAGCCATAAGTGTGCATAGCAGAGGTTTGTTTAGCTATTCGTGCAGCAATGATGAGATAGAAGAAGTGAGTGGACAGAATATTAATGATTATTATGTTGTGGATGGAACAATGTATTACTTTGTTACGGGAGAGGGGCTTTACAAGATAGATATTGGAAGTGATATATCACAAAAAATATGGGAGTCAACAGAACAATGTGATATGTGTAGTGTATCTTCAGATGGAGAATACATTTATCTTAATAATCATAAGTACTGTTATTATATGTGGGAATTATATGGCTTTTCAGAAAACAGATATATAGTTATTGATAAAGGTGGAAATGTTATTAATGAGATATTGTGTCCTGATGCATTGGCGTTATATTTTGGGGATGACAGGTATTTATTTTATAAAAGTATGAACGATGCAGAAGGTCTTATGTATATGAAAAAAGATGATATAGAGACTGGTGGAGATTGGAAGCAGGTGTTTGAATGACAAAGTATATAAGGCTGTTTAAGAAAGGAATGTATAGATTTTGTATGATGTTTCTTCTTATATTGATATCATCAGGATGCAATGTAAAGGAAATAGAAACACAGACACAAACAGAGACTAATAACCAATATGCAGTACAGGAACCAGAAATGACAGTTATAGATGGAATAAATTATATAACGGAGCAAGGCATTAAGTTAAAGGTGACATACCCAATAATATCTAAAGATATCGCCGATGGTAATTTGGTTGGAACATATATGGTAAATCCAGTAAAATTAGGCAATGGATTGGGAGAAAAGGATGAAATGGCGTATATTGTTGCCGGTATTATAGAGTGGCCATCATTATATAATGATGAAAATATAGAGAAATTAGAGTATACGGCATATAATGCATCCTGCATATTTGATTACAGTGATATGAGTGAGAATAAATATACAAAAAAACAGATGGATATAAAAGGCGAAACAAAAACAATATATGGAAATGATGAAAATAAGTTAAAGTTAATAATTATAAATGAACTCCCAACATCTGATAAAGCAGCTTATAGTTATATGCAGCCTGAGTATGTTGAGATAAAGAGTGTTATTGACGATATCAATAAAATGATTGTAGGAGTCCATGTTTATTATATGGATGGGAGCGAAGATTCTGATTATTATAGAGTAGAAAGTATATCTAAGAGTGATATAAGCAGGATACAAATATACAGGTTATGATTGGCATATAGGGGGAAATATGCAGGAATTAAAACGTATCATCAATTATAAACGGATTATATTGTTGTTAATTGCTGCAACAGTTAATGTTGTATTCTTTTTGTATGACAATAAGCCGGTAATGGATGAAGATATAATCAACAAAGAAAATGTTGCTCATGAGACATATATTAAGAATTATCACGAAGAAGTGAATGCAATAATTGATAATGCTGATAAACTTAAGAAATATAGTATTTTTAATAAAGCTGGAAGTTTTTCGTATGCGAATATATTGCAGACGGCAAGGGATTTTGAACGAGTAAAGAACGTTATTTTACCAGAGGATGAGTATAAAGGGGTGCAGGCATATACAACTTATTATTATCAATATTTCTTTACTATGCTTGTAATGATGTTTGTTATATACGATATGTTTGCACAGCGGGATAATGGCATGTGGAGCATAACATATAGCTGCGCTAATGGAAGAATCATGTATGCGATAAAGCAGACGGGAGTTATTGTTGTTACAGGAGCTTTTACACATACTCTGATATACTGGTCTACGTTTATTGCGGCAATGCTGCAAAGAGGAGGCGTCAGGGACTTAGTAAATCCAGTGCAGACAATTGAGACATTTGATAAATTTACATATCCGTGGAGCAAAATAAAGTATGTGACGGTGCTATATATGATATCAATGGTGTGTATAGTTGCCCTATGCATTACTATATGGGGTGTTTTTGTTATATTCCGTAATCGTGTCTATGCACTGGTTACAATGCTTATATTTGCGGCTGTGGAGCAGTTTATATATTCTCATATAGACATACATAGCGTGTGGAATGGTCTGCATTATATTAATATTATTAATATAATTAATATAAATGCTACATTTTCATCATATAGAAACTGGGGTGTGGGAACTTATGTATTTCCTGTATTTTCAGTGGTACTGTTCGTGCATATTATATGTGCAGGTGTAATAGGTTATATTGCTATAAATGTGTCTGCTTCAATGAAACCATACAAAAATACAACATTTATAAAACGGTTTACAGATTGTGTATCAGCTGGCTGTCAGAAAATTCTTGCAAGGATTCCGTTTCTATTTAAGGAAATACATAAATTTATATTTACTTCTCATTGTGGCTGGGTTGTTGTGGTAATGCTGACAGTTACAGCGTATGTATGCCAGACAGGCCAGTATCACTATACAGATGACAATAAGTATATGGATAGTGAATACATGTTACATGGAGGGAAAGATTATACATATTTTCAGGATTATCTTGATAATCTATACCAGCAGAGAGATGAGCTGCAAGCTGACATAGATGATTATGGAGATATATTGACAAGAGATGAAAGCGTTGATATTGGTAGTTATGTTAATCTGAAAACAAAACAACAGCAGATACTAAAGCTGATAGAAAGTCGTAGGGAATACGCGGACAAGATTGAATATATCGGACATATGGATGAAACATTTAATATAAGAGCATGGATGATATCGGACAGAGGATATGAAGTGATATTGGGCAAGAAAGGACTGTATCGCAGAATAATGGTAAATCTTGCACTGATATGCGGTTTTATACTTATGTCAGCAGATGCAGGAAGACTTGAAAGAGTCAGCGGCATGATACTTTTTGAACATAGTACAGCATTGGGACGTAATAAGATGAGATGCAATAAATATTTGTCGTGCATAACAATTACAATAATAATGACTGTTATTATATGTGGAATGGAATTCTTATGGATGAGACATATATATGGGATACCTTACATGAATGCGCCGGTCGTGAGTCTTACATTTATGGGGAATAAACTTGGAATGGGACTATATGCATCTGGAATTCTTAAGTGGATGCTGTTACATATGACAATATGGCAGTATATGCTTATGCAATTTATCATGAGGCTTGTAATATGTCTTATATTAAGCGTTGGCATAATGAAAATAACAAGAAGCATTAAGAATATAAAATAAAGGCATAAATTGCAAACGCAGTTCTGCTATGATATACTTAATCTGTATATAGCCCTGCGATGGCTGAATAATGAATTTTTGATATATGAAAGGCGGATATGAGATGAACGACAGATATCAGACACCACTTGCAGAAAGATATGCAAGTAAGGAAATGCAGTACATTTTCTCTCCAGACATGAAGTTTAAGACATGGAGAAGACTCTGGATTGCATTAGCAGAGACAGAGCATGAACTTGGACTTCCTATCACACAGGAGCAGATTGATGAGTTAAAGGCTCACAAGGATGATATTAACTATGAAGATGCCAAGAGAAGAGAGAAGGAAGTAAGACATGATGTTATGTCACATGTATATGCTTACGGACTTCAGTGCCCTAAGGCTAAAGGTATCATACATCTTGGAGCAACTTCATGCTATGTTGGTGATAATACTGATATCATCATTATGACAGAAGGCTTAAAGCTTGTTCGTAAGAAACTTGTTAATGTTATTGATGAGCTTTCTAAGTTCGCAGATAAATATAAGGCACAGCCTACACTGGCTTTCACACATTTTCAGCCAGCACAGCCAACTACAGTTGGTAAGAGAGCTACATTATGGCTCAATGAATTAGTTATGGACCTTGAAGACCTTGATTATGTACTCTCTACAATGAAGCTTTTAGGCTGTAAGGGTACAACAGGTACACAGGCATCTTTCCTTGAACTTTTCAACGGAGATCAGGATAAGATCCGCCAGATTGACGGAAAGATTGCAGAAAAGATGGGATTTGACGCATGTGTTCCAGTTTCAGGCCAGACATATTCAAGAAAGGTTGATACAAGAGTACTTAATGTACTTGCAGGAATTGCTGCGAGCGCACACAAGTTCTCTAATGATATCAGATTATTACAGCACCTCAAGGAAGTTGAAGAACCATTTGAAAAATCACAGATTGGTTCATCAGCTATGGCTTACAAGCGTAATCCTATGAGAAGTGAGCGTATGGCTTCACTTGCTGATTTCGTTATCAGTGACGCACTTAACCCTGCTATTGTTTCATCTACACAGTGGTTTGAGAGAACACTTGATGATTCAGCTAACAAGAGAATGTCAGTTCCAGAAGGCTTCCTCGCTGTTGACGGAATCCTTGACCTCTACTTAAATGTTGTTGACGGACTTGTTGTATATGATAAGGTTATTATCAAGCACATGATGGCAGAGCTTCCATTCATGGCAACAGAGAATATTATGATGGATGCTGTTAAGGCTGGCGGAGACAGACAGGAGCTTCATGAGAAGATCAGAGAGCTTTCTATGATAGCAGGAAAGAGAGTTAAGCAGGAAGGTCTTGATAATAACCTTCTTGAACTTATTGCAGCAGAGCCAATGTTCGGTGTTACTCTTGAAGAGTTACAGTCAAAGCTTGATCCTATGAAGTATGTTGGCCGTTCTAAGGAACAGGTTGACGAGTATCTTGCTAATGTTATCAAGCCTATTCTTGATTCTAATAAGGAAGAGCTTGGTATGAAGGCAGAGATTAATGTTTAATTAATAATTTGGAGGTGTTATAACATGAAGGTTGTATTAGTTAATGGCAGCAGAAGAGATGCAGGCTGTACATATACAGCACTTTCTGTCGTTGCTAAGGAATTAGAGGCACAGGGAATTGATACTGAGATAGTTGCAGTTGGCAGCAGAGTTGTTAAGGGCGAGCTTGACGCAGTTGTCAAGGAAGTTGGCGCTAAGATAACTGATGCAGACGGACTTATTGTTGGTTCACCTGTTTATTATGCTTCTCCTACAGGAGAGATATTAATGTTTCTCGACAGATTATTTGGTACATATGGCAATGAGCTTCGTTACAAATGTGGTTCTTCAATCGCATCTGCCCGCCGTGGTGGAACAACATCAACTGTTGATGTGTTGAATAAGTATTTCCAGATTAACCAGATGCCGGTTGTGTCATCCAACTACTGGAATATAGTACATGGCAATACACCAGACGAAGTTGTTAAGGACGAGGAGGGCATGCAGACAATGAGACTTTTAGGTCAGAATTTTGCATGGCTTGTTAAGTCAGTAGATGCAGCAAAGAAGGCTGGAATTGAGCTTCCACAGGGTGAGAATAAGATAAAGACTAACTATATAAGATAATTTAAGAATAATTCATAAATATTTAATGTGATATCGAAAAGGTGTGTTGTATATATAATATATGACACATCTTTTTTGTTTACGGGAGAGCCGGGGTAATAAAAGGATAGAGATAATATTTAAGGAGAATAATCTTGAAATCTTACAACAGGAGAAAGCTTATGAAAAGAATAATTCTTGGAGCAGTGATACTGCTTGTTGCGCTAGTTGCAGCAATTGTATCATGTGCTTTAATAACTTACCACAGACAGCCAGAACTTACTGCTGACGAGATGAAGCAGCTTGATGAACAGGGCATATGGAAAGAGAGAACAAGTGCCGAGCGTGCACGCATTATCGAGGATAATGATGAGGCACTTAAGGAGAGAATAAGAATGATAAGCAACGCGAAGGAAGAAGTTATTCTCTCTACATTTGACTTCAGGTCTGATGACAGCGGAAAACTTATGCTTGGCGCACTTATAGACGCTGCAGACAGGGGAGTATCGGTTAATGTAATAGTTGATGGTGTATCTGGGTTTACTAAGATGAAAGGCAATCCTGATTTTAAGGCACTTGCGTCATCTGACAATGTCAATGTGAAGATATATAACAAAGTTAATCCATTCAAGCCATGGCAGTCAATGGGAAGGCTTCATGACAAATATGTCATAGCAGACAGGACTAATTATATACTTGGAGGAAGGAATACTTTTAATTATTTCCTGGGAGCATATCCGGGACATAAGAATTACGACAGGGATGTGCTTGTGTACTGCGAAAGCCCTGATGAAACCAGCTCTGTGAATGATGTGTTTGCTTATTATGAGAGCGTCTGGAACTATAAGGAGAGCAAAGCATTTTTAAAGAATAACAGATGCGCAGGCAATAAGAAGGTCAGGGCGGCAAGAAAAGAACTGCTTGATAATTACAGCATATATTATGCGGATAACAAAGATTATCTGACCGACACTGATTACACAGATGAAACAGTTGAAGTTAGCAATATAGCACTTCTTAGTAATCCGATAGAATGTGGCGCGAAAAAGCCGGTAGTGTGGTATCAGCTTACTAAGCTCATGGAGCAGGCGGATTCGCAGGTTAAGATACATACGCCTTATATTATCTGCAATGAGTATATGTATGACGGATTAAAGAAGGTATGCGATTCTGTTGAAAATGTGTCACTGATGACTAATTCGGTAGGCAATAATGGCAATCCATTTGGATCAGCAGATTATTATGCGCATAAGGATAAGGTGCTTGGCACAGGGCTTGAAGTGTGGGAATATGAAGGCGGATATTCATACCACGGAAAGTCGGTTCTTATAGATGATGATATATCGGTGGTTGGTTCATTTAATATTGATATGAGAAGTGTGTATCTTGATACAGAGCTTATGCTTGTTATTGACAGCAAGGAGATTAATGAACAGCTTGGCGGTGCCATGCAGACGTATGAGCATAGTGCAAGAAAGGCTAATGCTGATGGCACATACGATAATCCATATAATGTGCAGCCTGTGGAGCTTACTCCTAAGAGAGAACGCAGAATGAAGCTGATTAAGAATTTCCTGTTGTGGACGAGGTATTTGTTCTAGATATCTGTTCTGGACCGGATATATTCTGGATTTGTAAATTACATGGCATGAGCAGGGCGTCAGGTTGGCGAAGGCAGCAGGCTGATGCGGCTGGCAGGCTGATGAGGCTGTTGGGTTGATGTGATCGGCAGGCCGATGTGGCTGTCAATCTGATGTGATTGTCAGTCTCTGTGGGGAAGACCTACGAAAGTGGTATTAATTGTAACTTGAGTAGGTTTTTATAATGAAGTTTTTGATTGCAAGCAGATGAAAAGCCCACTAATTAATAAAAAAGAGTGATTTTAGTAGGTCTTTTTACTGCAAATGATGCGGTATTATAAAATAAAGGTGGGCAAAAAACCTACTCAAAAGAGCTATATTAGCGATTGAGTAGGTCATCGGGCTAGAATAACAGTGCTCATGCAGGTTAAATGACCTACGAAATCATACATTTGATAGGTTTGAGTAGGTTTTTCTTGTAGTGAATGCCTGTAGCAGCTCGGTAAGCTCATCTCAGATTTAATGGCTGAGAAAAAGTTTGAAAAAAGTTTTGAAAAAAGTCAAAAAAGTGCTTGACATATATCAAGTTTTAATATTATAATAGCAGAGCAGTTTGCGAGAGAAATCAAGCGAATTGTTCTGAATGTGGGGTCTTAGCTCAGCTGGGAGAGCATCTGCCTTACAAGCAGAGGGTCACAGGTTCGAGCCCTGTAGGCCCCATTTCTTTTTAAGACATTCAGTAAATATTATGGCGAGATAGCTCAGTTGGCTAGAGCACACGGTTCATACCCGTGGTGTCGTGGGTTCAAATCCCTCTCTCGCTACTATCTAAGAAGTGGAAGCAGGCGATGCTTCCACTTTTTTTGCGCGAGTAGCGATGAGAGAAGCCATGGAAAGTTTACAGCCGTGCTTGCACGGACTTGGAACTTTGTATGGTTTTACGAGGAGCACCGCGACAACGACAGAACGAAGTTCTGGAGTATGAGCTGCTCGCGCAACCCGCGGCGATGAGCCAGCTCACACAGGAGGGGAATAATGACACATTTACAGGAAGAATTGTTTAAGCTGCAGGACACAGAGTACAGGGATTTTAACAGCAGTCTGATTCCGGGAATTGAGAAAGAGACAGTTATAGGAGTAAGGACTCCGGTTTTAAGAAAATTTGCAAAGGAATATGCAAAGAGCGGAGAAACTGAGCAGTTTATGCGTGAGCTGCCACATAAGTATTATGAGGAGAATAATCTTCACATGATGTTAATTGGGCAGATTAAGGATTATGCTGAGTGCATAAGTGAGCTTGAAAAGTTCCTTCCATATATTGATAACTGGGCAACCTGTGATTCACCGCTTCCAAAATGTTTTGATAAGAATAAAGAAGATATTCTTGAAAGGGCGAAGAAGTGGATTGCAGCAGATACCACATATGTTAAAAGATACGGAATGGGCGTTATGATGCGCCTGTTCCTTGACGAGGATTTTAAGGAAGAATATATACAGCTTGTTGCAGGTGTTAAGTCAGAGGAGTACTATGTAAATATGATGATTGCATGGTATATGGCTACAGCACTTGCTAAACAGTGGGATGCGGCGATTCCTTATATACAGGAACACAGGCTTTCTGAATGGGTACACAGAAAGTCAATACAGAAGGCTGTAGAGAGTTACCGCATTACACCAGAGCAGAAGGAATATTTAAAGGGTTTAAGATAAGGTTATGAAATCAAATGAAATAGATATGACGACAGGTTCCCTGCCAAAGAAAATATTAATGTATTCAGTGCCGCTTATGTTGTCAAATGTACTGCAGGTTATGTTCAACCTGTGTGATGTGGCGGTAGTTGGTAAATTTGTAGGACCACTGGCACTTGGTGCGGTAGGTTCAACGAGTATAATTATTACATTGACAACCGGAATCCTGCTAGGACTAGCAGGTGGTGTCAATGCTGTAGTTGCGCTGTTTGTGGGGGCTAAGAATAGTGCAAATGTAAAGAAAGCAGTCCACACTTCAATTGTAATATGTATGATTGCGGGACTGCTGTTGCTTTTGTCTGGGCTGTTCCTTTCAAGACCGGTGCTGAATCTTATAGGAACTAAGAAAGAACTGATAGATGGTGCAGTTATATATCTTACAATATATCTTCTTGGTTCACCGGCACTTGCAATGTATAACTATGGTAACGCCGTGTTAAGTGCAGTTGGAGATACTAAAAGGCCACTTATGTATCTTATTACAGCAGGTATAATTAATGTGGTACTTAATCTGTTCTTTGTAATAGTATGCAGGCTTGGGGTTGTCGGTGTTGCACTGGCAAGTATAATATCACAGTATATATCAGCATTTCTGATACTTAAATTCCTGTTTGGCTGTGGCAAGGATTACGGGCTTTATATAAGAAATATAGGAATGGATTCGCATATAGCAGCGAGAGTGTTAAAGATTGGATTGCCTGCAGCAGTACAGTATTCACTTTTTGCAGTTGCCAATCTGTACATACAGACGGCAGTTAATTCATTTGACCATGTAGTTGTTGAGGGCAATTCGGCTGCGGCTAATGCTGATAACATTGTGTATGATATGATGGCGGCATTCTATACTGCATGTACAAGCTTTATAGCGCAGAATCTAGGAGCAAGAAAGCGTGACAGGATTAGGAAAGCATATCTTGTTACACAGATGTATTCATTTATTATAGGAGCAGTGCTTGGTGCATTGCTTGTAGTTTTCAGGACACAGTTTCTTAGTCTGTTTACAAGTGATCCGGATGTGCTGCATTACGGCTCAATAAGACTGGGAATAATGGGATGCTCTTATTTTGTATCCGCATTTATGGATAATGCGGCAGCGGGAGCAAGAGGACTTGGCAGAAGCGTTATACCTACAATAATAGTTATAATGGGTTCTGTTGTATTTAGAATCATATGGGTGTGTACAATATTTGCAAGTATACATACACTGATGTCACTCTATCTTGTGTATGCGAGTGCGTGGGCATTTACATCTATTATAGGAACGGTGTATTTTATAATAATATTCAGAAAGACTTTGAGATAAAAGGGCTGTGTCTTAACACATATAATCGTTAAGGCACAGCCTGTTTAATATTAGTTATTATTAGCGATAGCAGCTTCTGCTCTTTCTAAATCTTCTTTGGTATATTTAGTTAATATCTGTTCTTTAGTTATTCCGAATTCTAGCATGGAAATTATTGAATTGACTTTTTCAGTGTCTATGCCAAGTTCAATACCCTCATTTCTGCCTTTGCTTTCACATTCAGCCTGAAATCGTTTCATTGCTTCACACATATTAACAGTCCCTCCTTGTTCATTATCTATACATAAGTCCATAAGCTTTGGAACTGAGGTTATGCTACATATCAGTTCCATTACATCAATATCTACATTGCGGGATTCATATTCACGATATATTGAATCGAAATCATCGTTATATATGTTCCTTATAATATTAAACACATTTCTTACATCTTCATTATAAAATGTATACTTATCAGAATCAAGTATCTGAACCAGATTTAACTTATAGTCGGAGAAGTAAGTTTTGATATTATCAGGCATGGAAACCATCATGTCAGAGAGGCATGATGGGCCGTCCCATAATGAATCACCATAGTATAAAACGAGCGTGATGATAGGGTGGAAGCGGTCAGATTTGTCAATTCCAGACAGAAACTCTTCAGGAGAGCTGAAAGAATCCTTATTTAGCTTATGCTGTTTCTTGATATCGTTGTATTCCTTTATGTAGCCGAGTGCGTCATAGGTCATGGTTTGCAAAGGCATGGCATAATGTGTCTTGTCCTGAATTTCAAGACCGAGAATATTAAACTCTACGCCGTCTGACATCTTCTTTACAACATCTCTGTTTCTGGTAATAGATTCATTGTAATTCTTAGACTGGATAGTAGCAGAAACATCAGTGTCCATCTCAGTAAGCTTATCAGGCTTAAGCACCTGCCTGCCATTAAAGACAGTAGCATTGAAAAGGTCTGCAAAATGTTCATTATCGCGCCAGAAAGTCTTAAGAGAGACATCTTTCTGGTGAGTAGTACGGTTGTTATTATTCATATGTCGCCTTTCTTAAATGTTTCATATGTGAGATATAGTTAAAATATAAAATGATGCATCAATGTGTAATATATAATAACAATACGAAAAGAATATGTCAATATAATTTATAAAATATATTATATATCAATATTTTCAATAGTAATCATGAAGAAATTATGAAAAAACGGCATGATTTTAAGGGTGATACAGATATTGCTGTATGTCTAAATAAAATAATCAATCACATACATTTTACAAAAACTTTACGAACACGAGATTATGCATTTTACATAACATTGATAACATACCCTCTGCAAGCAGATGCAGAGGGTTTTCTTTTTTGAGACGACTCACATATCATTCGGTCAGGAAACTGATTCAAGCCCCTACGAAAATCTTCTGTTAATGCTTGCAAATAAAAAAAGAGGAAGGTAACGAAAGTTATGAGAAAAGGAATTAAAAAGTTACTTACAGTTGCATTAACAGCAACATTAGGCCTTGCAGTATTAGCAGGCTGTGGAACAGGTACATCATCAAATGGAGATGGATCAGCAAACGGAGGCACAACTAAGGAGCTTTCAGGCAAGATTCAGTTAGCAGGAAGTACATCAATGGAAAAGATGTGTGGCGCTCTCATGGAAGCATTTATGGAAGAATATCCTAATGTAACAGTAACAACAGAATATACAGGTTCAGGTGCAGGTATTGAGTCAGTAACATCCGGAGCTGTTGATATTGGTAACGCTTCAAGAGCTTTATCAGATAAGGAAAAGTCAGCAGGTATTGAGGAGAACATCGTAGCAATTGATGGTATCGCAATGATTACTGATAAGAACAACAAGGTTACTAATGTAACAAAGCAGCAGCTTACAGATATCTACACAGGAAAGATTACTAACTGGAAGGACCTTGGCGGTTCAGACGAAGCTATCGTAGTAATCGGCAGAGAGGCAGCTTCTGGTACAAGAGGAGCATTTGAGGAACTTCTTGAAGTTAAGAATAAATGTGCATATGCACAGGAACTTGACAGTACAGGTGCTGTACTTGCCAAGGTTGCAGCAACTCCAGGTGCAATCGGATATGTTTCATTAGATGTAGTTGATAAGACAGTTGCAGCTTTAAAGCTTGATGGTGTAGATGCAACAGAGGATAACATTAAGGCTGGTAAGTATACACTTTCAAGACCATTTGTAATGGCTACTAAGGGTTCTGTTTCATCACAGAGTGAGCTTGTTCAGACATGGTTCAACTTCGTAAAGTCTGACGCAGGCAAGAAGGTTATCAAGGGTGTAGGCTTAATCCTCCCAGAGTAAGCCGGAAAATATAGATTCTGAATGGAGAGATTGACATGGATGAGGTTATAAATGTTGGTATGAACAGAATAAATAAAACACCAGAAGCTGTTAAGGCAACGGCAAATGGTTCGTTAAAAGGTAATAAAAAGTCAAAGCATGCAAGTGAAAGTGTAGCACGGTTTATATTCCTTATATGTGCGGTAGTAGCTATCCTGGCAGTCTGCTCCATTACCATCTATATGTTTATAAAAGGAACAGAGAGTCTTAAAAGCGTCGGAATAGCAGACTTGCTCTTTAAAACAGTATGGGCGCCAACTGCTACACCGCCTGCATATGGAATTGTATACATAATTCTTTCATCAATTGCAGGAACAACACTTGCGATTCTTCTCGGTGTTCCAATTGGATTATTAACAGCAGTTTTTTTGACAGAGATAGCAGGAAAAAAACTTGCAGCAGTAGTTCAGCCGGCAGTTGAACTGTTAGCAGCAATTCCTTCTGTTATATACGGACTTCTCGGATTAATGCTATTAAACCCCCTCCTTTATAAATTAGAAAAGCATGTATTCGCGAATTCCACAACACATCAGTACACAGGAGGAGCCAACCTCCTGGCTGCAGTGCTGGTGCTTGCAATTATGATACTTCCAACAGTTATCAATATGAGCGCGTCAGCAATCAGGGCAGTTCCAATGAATTTAAGAGCAACATCACTTGCTCTTGGAGCAACTAAGATACAGACAATATTCAAGGTTGTAGTTCCAGCAGCCAAGTCAGGGATTATAACAGGCATCGTATTAGGTATAGGAAGAGCCTTAGGTGAGGCAATGGCTATTAATCTGGTAGCCGGTGGTTCAGTAAATCTTCCGCTTCCGTTTAACTCAGTCAGATTTCTTACAACACAGATTGTAAGTGAGATGAGTTACGCAGATGGAGTACACAGACAGGTTCTTTTCACAGTAGGACTTGTTCTTTACATTTTTATAATGATTATTAACCTGATAATTACATTTATGCAGAAGAAAGGGGAGAAAGCAAATGGATAATCTTAAAGCCAAGAAAAGACATCCGGAAGAAATAGCAGTTTATACAGCGATATATGTATGTGCAGCATTTTCAGTTCTCCTGCTTTTAGGAATTATTATATATGTGTTCGCAAAAGGCGCAAGACGCGTAAACTGGGCATTTCTTACAGGTGTTACATCAATTCTTCACGGAACTGTGGGAATTGCCGGTAATATTCTGAACACATTGATAATAATATTACTTACTATGATAATTACAACGCCAATCGGTGTAGGTGCTGCGATTTATTTAAATGAGTACGCCAAGCCGGGAAAGCTTGTTACAGTTATAATATTTGCAACAGAGACACTTGCAGGAATTCCATCAATTATATTTGGTCTGTTTGGTATGCTTTTCTTCGGACAGTTATGTCACATGGGATATTCGCTTTTGACAGGTTCTCTTACACTTACATTAATGGTGCTTCCGCTTGTTACAAGAAATACACAGGAAGCGTTAAAGACTGTACCTGACAGCTTCAGAACAGGAGCGGTAGGTTTAGGTGCAGGTAAATGGTACACAATCAGAACAATTCTTCTTCCGTCAGCAATGCCTGGAATAGTAACTGGAGTAATCCTTGCGATAGGAAGAATTATTGGTGAATCAGCAGCATTGCTTTTTACAGCGGGAAGTGCACATCTTCTTCCAAAGACCTTCAATGCATTTCTTGAGAAAATATTTCACTCGGGCGGAACACTTACAATTCAGCTTTATTTAAGCGCAAGCAAGGGTGAATTTGAGGTGGCATTCGGTATAGCGGTTGTACTTCTTGTAATTGTACTTCTTATTAATTTTGGTACAAAGAGGCTCGCTAAGAAGCTTGAAAAGCACTAATTTGGGAGGAATATATGAGCAATAAGATTAAAGTTAAAGTTGAAAATCTGAACCTGTATTATGGTGAGAATCACGCCCTTAAGGATGTGAACATGGATATACAGGAAAATGCGGTAACAGCATTTATCGGACCATCTGGCTGTGGTAAATCAACATTTTTAAAGACACTAAACCGTATGAACGACTTGGTTGACGGTGTAAGAATAGATGGCAAGGTGCTTCTTGATGGAGAGGATATATATGATCCGTCAGTTGATACTACAATCCTTCGAAAGAAGGTTGGAATGGTATTCCAGCAGCCTAATCCTTTTCCTATGAGCATATATGACAATATTGCTTATGGTCCAAGAGTTCATGGAATAAGAGATAAGAAAAGACTTGACCAGATAGTTGAGGAGAGCCTTCGTGGTGCAGCTATATTTGATGAGGTTAAGGACAGATTGAAAAAATCGGCCATGGGACTTTCAGGTGGACAGCAGCAAAGAATCTGTATAGCAAGAGCTCTTGCAGTACAGCCTGAAGTTCTTCTTATGGATGAGCCGACATCAGCTCTTGACCCTATATCAACATCAAAGATAGAGGACCTTATGGAAGACTTAAAGAAGAAATATACAGTTATTGTGGTAACACATAATATGCAGCAGGCAACAAGAGTTTCGGATCAGACAGCATTTTTCCTTGTAGGAGAGATGGTAGAGTTTGGAGATACTAAACAGATATTCTCTTATCCTCAGGATAAGAGAACAGAAGATTATATCACAGGAAGGTTTGGATGATGAGAAGTAAATTTGACGAACAGCTTGACAGACTTAATAAAGAAATGATGAAGATGGGCTCTGCAATTGAAGATTCTATACGAAAGGCAGTTGATGCCCTTGTAAAACAGGACGCAGAGCTTGCTAAAAAGGTTATGCTTCAGGACGAGGAGATTGACAGGGAGCAGAAGACTATTGAGAGCATCTGCTTTAATCTTCTTATCCAGCAGCAGCCGGTTGCTAAGGATTTAAGAACAATTACAGCAGCTTTAAAGATGGTTACTGATATGGAAAGAATTGGTGACCAGGCAGCAGATATCGGCGAGATAACTATTAAACTTGCCAGCCAGTCATACATAAAGAAGTTGGAGCATATCAATCAGATGGCTTCTGAGACAATGCTTATGTTAATCAGAAGTATTGAAGCCTATGTTGAGAAGGACATGGATAAAGCGAGAAAAGTTATCGCGTATGATGATGTAGTAGATGACCTTTTTGAAAAGGTAAGAGATGACCTTATTGCAATGATACAGGCAGATTCAGCCAATGGTGAGCAGGCTGCAGATCTTCTTATGGTTGCCAAGTATTTTGAGAGAATAGGAGACCATGCAACTAACATTGCAGAATGGGTAATATTTGCTCTTGATACGAAGGGAGGTTTTGATGAAAATGCTTCTGAACATTTGTAAAAATACTAATTTAACTGAAAAGAAATATGAATATCTGTTTCTTCTTCTTAACACCCTTGCATGGTGTGCAATCGGCTTTGTTGTATGGGCAGTTGTAAGCATATTTGCATTCAGGGGAATGGAATGGATGTTTACATTCGTTGGATATTTTGGACTTATTCCCGGCTTTATCGGAGGGGTTGTTGAGGCCTGGAGGAATGAGCGGTAACGGGACTTTTATTTATATTAAAAAAGGCATAGAATATAGGCAGAGGTGATTGTTATGAAATTTGCTATGAAACACGGAGGCTTATGTTCTATGTCTTTTGTTTTGCGTATATGTTCATGTGTTGTATTCTTGTGTACATGGGTGGCGTTTCTTTGCGCGTGTGAGGGTAATGCAAGCAAAATCAGTAACACAGGTGTTGAGGAAAGCACTTACGTTTTACAGTCTGGTATTGGAACAGATGCAGCCACTTCTTTAGAGGGACAGCCAGTGATGAGAAAAGGTTATAATCCACAGATGGATTTTGCTTATGATGAGCATGATGATGTAGATATTGACGAGAATTATGTTGGCAGCTTATGCGGTGAAGCCACAAAAGAACTTGAAACAATGTTCGGACCAGCAGAATTCTATGTGACAGCAGAAAGTAACGAAGATGACAGTTACACAATCGATGTGTATTATAATGAAAAAGCTGCGTCATTTTCAGATGATGAGGTGGAACAGATAAGAATGTATATTAATCAGGAATACAAAGAAGTGAGACTGTCAGAGATTAATATACAGGGCTGGTAGTTGTAAATTAAGCCAGCTTATGTTATATTAATTGAGGCGTTGAATTGGGGACACCACTTTTCAAGACCAGCAGACAGGATTATATGAATGAATCATGTCAGCGAACATACAACAGGCGTCGGTAATAAAAGATTTCCGGCGTGTTTATATTATGATTTTAAAGGCAGAATCAGCTGGAAAGCGGTTCTGCCTTTTTTGCGCGAGCAGCGATGAGAGAAGGCATGGAAAGTTCACAGTCGTGCTTGCACGAGCTGTGAACTTTATATGGGTTCTCGAGGAGCGCCGCGACAATGCCAGAATGAAATTCTGGCATATGAGCTGCTCGCGAAGCAATGAGCCGTGCAAGCTGGAATGTGCTTGCACAAATTCCAGCTTATACGGCGAATGCCCATAATGAACAACGAAGGGAAAGGAGAGTCTATGGTACAGATTAACGGAGAGCAGGTTGAAGCTTCAAAGGTTGTGGGGAAAACACTTCTTGCTTATGTAACAGAGGCAGGGTATGACCCTGTAGGCATTGTGATTGAGAAGAATATGGAAATAATTCACAGGGAAGACTTTGACAAGGTTAATATTGCTGATGAAGATGTGATTGAGATATTGCATTTTGTTGGCGGCGGACAGTTTTAATATGAGTTTAGTTTGAGAGCAGGGAGTCTGGCTGCTTATAAGCAATGTCAGAGCGGTTAATAATAGGCAAAGACCTACTCAATTACAGAATTTGAAATTGAGTAGGTTAATATTTGGCAGGGAAATATTAAGAAACCTACAAGGCGTGAGAAAATCAAGATTTAGTAGGCTTATGTGATAGCTGACAGCCTATAAAAGCGAGATAAACAAGGTATTTATAGGTCGTATTAAAACATGAGAGTAAAGAAAGACCTATAAGAAGCTTTATAAGAGTTTGATTAGTAGGTTTTCTGAAAATAAGAGAGCTGACGCGAACCTACTAAAAGACAGAAAAATACATTTTTTATAGGTTTTCTAGCGGTAAGAGGACAAATTCAATCAGCAATTACAAGATTGAGAACATAAAAGAGAGGCAGGACAGACTATAGGTGCAGGAAGTATTGCCAGAAAAAGAACAGTCATCAGAAACATAATAAAAAAGATAACAGGAGGAAGCAAAGATGGAAAATAAGGCACAGGACAAGAAAGAAGATAAGTTAATATTAGGAGGACATGAGTTCAACAGCAGATTCATATTAGGTTCAGGAAAGTACAATGTGAATCTTATTAAGGCGGCAGTTGAGCAGGGCGGTGCTGAAATTATCACACTTGCTCTTAGACGTGCCAATACAGAGAATAAAGAGAATATTCTTGATTTCATACCGAAGGGAGTAACTCTTCTTCCTAATACTTCGGGTGCGAGAAATGCAGAGGAAGCGGTAAGAATTGCGAGACTCAGCCGTGAGATGGGATGCGGGGATTTTGTAAAGATTGAGATTATGCATGATGCCAAATATCTCCTTCCAGATAATTATGAAACAGTAAAGGCAACAGAAATACTTGCTAAGGAAGGATTTGTAGTAATGCCTTATATGTATCCTGATTTGAATGTGGCAAGAGATTTACAGAATGCAGGAGCAGCCTGTGTTATGCCACTTGCTTCACCGATAGGAAGCAACAATGGACTTGCAACCAAAGCATTTATACAGATACTTATTGATGAGATTGATCTGCCAATTATCGTGGATGCAGGAATTGGCAAGCCTTCGCAGGCATGTGAGGCAATGGAGATGGGAGCAGCAGCGGTTATGGCTAATACAGCAATTGCGACAGCAGGAAATGTTCCGGCTATGGCAGAGGCGTTTAAGAAGGCTATAGAGGCAGGAAGAAGCGCATATCTTACAGGTATGGGAAGAGTTCTTGCAAGAGGCGGAAGCGCATCAGACCCATTGACAGGATTCTTGCGCTAAATGAGGAACATTAAAATATAAATAGAAAAGAAGGCAGAATAATGAACGAAGAAAACCAGGTGTATTTTATAGACAGTGACCAGCTTCCACCAGCTGCGTTAGAGAGAAAGCATAAGTTGGAGCAGGATCCGTCATTCAGGACAGATTACATGAAGTATCTTGATGACATGGAAATAATTGATTCAGATATTAAGGATAAAGTCTTAAAGGCAATGGATGAGTATGACTATGACTCATACACAGCCGCAGATGTAGAGAGAGCGTTAAGTAAGGAAACATGCAGTATAGAGGATTTTAAGGCATTGCTTTCACCGGCTGCGGCACCTTACTTAGAGCAGATGGCAAGAAAAGCAGAGAATGAAACTAAGAAACATTTTGGCAATACAGTGTATATATTTACACCTATCTATATAGCTAATTACTGCCAGAATTACTGCATATACTGTGGATTCAACTGTTACAATAACATTCATAGAAAGAAACTTTCATTCGAGGAAATTGAGCATGAGATGAAAGTTATTGCAGATACAGGAATGGAAGAAATACTGATACTGACAGGAGAGAGCAGAAAATATTCAGACGTTGAATACATTGGCGAATCAGTTAAGATTGCAAGAAAATATTTCAAGAATATCGGAATTGAGATATATCCTGTAAATGTGGATGAATACCGCTATCTTCATGAGTGTGGTGTTGATTATGTGACAGTATTCCAGGAGACATACAATCCTGTCAAATATGAGACATTACATTTGTTAGGACATAAGAGAGTATGGCCATACAGATTCGATGCACAGGAAAGAGCGCTTATGGCAGGTATGAGAGGTGCAGGCTTTTCAGCATTGTTAGGACTTGATGATTTCAGAAAAGACGCACTGGCAACGGCACTGCATGTATATTATCTTAACAGAAAATACCCTCATGCTGAGCTGAGCCTTAGCTGTCCGAGACTCCGTCCGATAATCAACAATGATAAGATTAATCCAAGAGATGTTGGTGAAAAGCAGCTATGTCAGGTACTTTGTGCGTACAGATTATTCCTGCCATTTGTTGGTATAACAGTTTCAAGCCGTGAGAGCGCAAGTTTTAGAAATGGTATAACCAAGATATGTGCCACTAAAGTTTCAGCGGGTGTTTCAACAGGAATCGGCGACCATGAATCTAAATATACAGGAAAAGAAGATGGTGATGCCGGAGATGAACAGTTTGAAATTAATGATAACCGTTCATTTGACAGAATGTATAAGGATATGGAGGATGGCGGGCTTCAGCCAGTCGTGAATGAATACATTTATGTATAGAAAATATATATGTATAACGAACAGACATCTGGTGAGCGGCAGCGGGGGCGCAGAGTGTACCATGGAGGAGTACATTACGCAGCTAGAAAAATGTGTGGCATTGCACCCATATGCCATGATACTTCGTGAAAAGGACATGGACAGGAAGGACTACAGAGAACTTGCCAGACGCATACAGGTAATGTGCAAGGAAGCTTCTGTTAAAATGTTTGTTCATAGTGATATCAGTGCGGCAGAATATGCAGGCTGTGGAAATGTACATTTTTCAATGGAACATTTTAAACAAATGTGTGATGAACAGGCAGATGTGATAAAGAGGCTTGATTGTGTGAGTGTATCGTGCCACAGTATGGAAGAGGCAGTGAATGCTGTTCGTGCAGGAGCAGACCAGGTTGTGCTTGGAACAATATTTGAGACACAGTGTAAACCGGGGAAGATTGGGGCAGGACGTAGTTTTCTTAAAGAAGTGTGTAGAGCGGCTCATACTGTTAACACGACAGTGAAAGTGTTTGCGATTGGAGGAATTAAGCCTGATAATATCGATAAAGTGCTTGAAGCCGGCGCAGATGGCGGATGTATGATGTCATGGTTTATGCAACATAATTAATATAATAGACAAAGAAAAACTTCTGTGATATAATTTCGCGGAAGTTTTTCTTTTTTTAAAATTTTTTAAACTTATTTAAACTTCATTTCGTATAATAATATATAGAACTAAAGAAAGGGCAGAAAATTATATGAAAGACATGTTAAGACTAGGTACTAAAGATAGAAAAAAATATCTAATTATAAGCGTAGTGTCAGTCTTAGTTATAGCATTAATAACTGTTTCCATAATTGCTGTGCAATTAAGACATAATAAGAATGAAAAAAAGAAAAATGTAGAAGAAACAACTGTGCATACAATGATGGTGCAGGAAACTACAGTGCAAGAGACTACAGAAGAGGGAACCACAGAAGAGGATACAACGCAGGAAGAGAGTGCAGAAGTAGTAGATAGGGAAGTGGTTGAAGAATTTTTTGAAAATGAGATATCAACAGAAAATGAGGAGGCATTTGAACTTCCGCCAAGGCAGCTTACGGACGAGTTTATCCCATATGATGGACAGAAGAGAGAAATAACATGCTATGGGGATAGTATGATGGCCGGAGCAGGAAGTGCAACTGAAGGAAAAGTAAATGGAATTGATATATATGGGTGGACTACACCTGTTACAATAGAAAAACTGACTAATATACCAACACATAATCTTGGAGGGTCAGGAGAAAATTCAAGTCAGATTACTTTTAGGGCTGGTGGAACAAAGGTTTATATAGACAGGGATATTACAATAAGTGAAACTGATTCGGCAATAGCTCAGATTATAGATGAAAATGAAAATGTATTTGAAACAGATAATTATAGTGGATATGGATTTGATTATGATCCTTATCCGGGTGATATGTATATAAATGGTTATTTGTGTGATGTTAAAAATACAGGTGATGGTCAGGTTGAAATTAAACTTACAAAGGGATATGCAGCATATGACAATTCTACTGATAATAGTGTTGTTATATATGAAAGTGAAACAGCTGCATATTCAAGACAGGGAGCAGATATAAAAGCAGAGAGTGATATAGTAACAGAATATGACACAGTGATAAAAGAAACAGAGTCACAAACATCTGGTGAAAAACCAATGGAGAAGCCAACAGAAAAACCAGCAGAAACTTCAGGCGTAGAAAAAGTTACAATTTCTGGCGGAACACAGGCAATGACAAGGGCATCACAGGAAAGAAGTGCGAAAGATATATTAATACTTGAAATGGGAAGTAATGGCGGCTGGGAAAATGATTATCAGCAGCTTATTCTTCAATATGATAATATAATACTTAATTCCGGCTGCAAATATTATATAGTACTCGGAGATACGGATGATCCGGCTGATTCTGTAGATGTTAATCAGGGAGAGTATGGAGAAGACGGTAATTATGTGGGAATCGGTGATACAGCATGGGAAGCAGCCTTAAGAGAAGCATATGGCGAGCATTTTTTTAATACGAGAACATATATGATTCAGAATGGATTAAGTGACTGCGGACTTGATACAACAACAGATGACCTTGAGAATTTCAAGAAAGGTAATATATCTGAACAATTAAGATATGACTGGACACATTTTAACTGTTATGGATATTATACAAAGGGAATTGGTGTATACAAGAAAGGCGTAGAACTAGGATACTGGAGTTAGAATTTTACAAGAATTATACATGAATATGATTACACCTTTTACATTAAATGGTTATTATGAATATGCATTGAAGGGGGACAGCCAAAAGACGGGGATGGCTGTGGTTCCCGGATATGTAAACTTATAGACCATGGAATGTAGAAAGGTGGTACTCATATGGAAGTAGCTATCTTAAAGCATTCGCAGCGTAAGCTGCTTTTTTTATGCCCTAAAATGTTAATTTGTTAAGAAGGTTTGAATAGATTGACTGTATATGTTATTATTTCAAAGTAAAATCAATAAGAAATATTAAAGAGAAATATGAATGTTTAACAAATACAGAAATATAAAAAAGATTGGTCTTGTGTTAATAGGTCTTGCCTTAGTTATATTTTTAATAACCAATGTAAGAATCCGTTCTGTTGATTCCTACAGAAAGCAATTCAGTAATATGGCAGATTCGGGTCAGACACAGCCCGACAGACCAGATAATAATGATAGATTACAGGATGAAACCATCAGTACCGATAATGCCAATGCCACAGACAACGGCAGCTTTGATGGAACGGGTGATGGAACAGTTTCAGATGACAATTCTGCTTCTGGCTCAACGGATAATATAACAGTTACAGATAATAATTCCGGTTCAGGTGGTAGAGAATCAGACAGGAGTAACGGAAACGCCGTATCAGGTGGCAATGATTCAGAAAGCAGCAATTTAGGGAATAATACTTCAGAAAGTAACAATTCGGGAAATGATGATTCAGGGAATAATTCACAGAATACCAGACCGGCAGGCAAGGTAATCAGTTGTACTATAGAGATAAGATGCGATAATGCGACAGCGAGAAAAGACACTGTTAATCCGTCAATTGCATCACGTATCCCTGATGATGGAACTATACTTGAAGTTACAACATACACTGCAGTTGAAGGCTTTACTGTATATGATGTTCTTGCAGCAGTTACAGCAATGCATGATCCTGTAATTCCGATAGTTGCTAATTCTGATAAGTCGTATGTATCAAGCATTAATAATCTGTCAGAGAAGAATGTAGGACCACAAAGTGGCTGGACTTACAGAGTTAATGGAGTTCTGCCTATGATGGCGGCTAATCAGTATACAGTAAAAGATGGAGATGTAATAAAATGGATATACGTGTGCCAGTTAGGCGACAAGTAACTAAATATTCAGCATTTGCAGTAATGCATCCGTGGACGAATTTCATCTACATTACACTTGTGCTGGTGATAACCATGTTCACAATGAACCCTGTAATACTGGCGGTTTCGTATGCAGGTTCACTTGCCCTTGGAATATATATGCAGGGTGGTTCTTTTATTAAGAAGAATATTATGATAACAATTCCTGTTGTTATATTCTCTGTGTTAATTCAGCCAATTTTTAATCACAGCGGAGTTACACCGTTGTTTTATATTAACGATAACATGGTATGTCTTGAGAATATAATATACGGTGCAGTTATAAGTCTTTTATTAATTGCAGTCATACAATGGTGCAGTGTTGCAGCCAGTTATCTTTCTTCGGAGAAAATGATGTATCTGTTCGGAAGTTTTATTCCTTCTGTTGGCATGATATTTTCTATGATATTAAGAATGATACCGCTTATGAGAAAGAGATACAGACAAATACATGACGCACAGATGGGACTTCGAGGAGTGGAGAATAAGAATGGCATTTTTGAAAAAATCGGACATTTTGCGAATGAATTTTCAACTCTTATAACATGGTCACTTGAAAGCTCAATGGAAACTTCTATGTCTATGGAAAGCAGGGGATATGGACTTAAAGGAAGGACAAGCTTTAACAGATTCAGATTCACACTAAAGGATACCTTTACGATAATTATAATGCTTGTATGTTTTGTGATGGCTGTTATTCCAATAGCAGGAAAGAAGCTTGCAGTATATTATCTCCCTGTAATATATTATACGAAATCAGGTGTAGAAGGAGTGCTGGCAGTTACAGCATTTGTAATACTGACAGTAATTCCATTGATAATAGAGATAACAGGAGATGTGCAGTATAAGAGACGAAGTTCATATAACGAAAGGTAATTGCATAATGACAGACACAATTATTAATGTTTCATCACTTTCTTTCGGATATGCGGGAAGTGACGGACTGGTACTTGAGGATATAACATTTGATATAAAGAAAGGCGAGGTTGCGCTGATTATAGGTGCTTCCGGAAGCGGAAAGACGACTCTTCTTAAGATGCTTGATAAGAGCATGATGCCGGAGGGAAGGCTTAGTGGAAAGGCAGAATATTACGGCAGACAGATAAGCAGTTTAAGTCAGGCAGAGGCAGCGGTTAAGATTGGATATGTCGGACAGAATCCTGATAATCAGATTGTTACTGATAAGGTGTGGCATGAGCTGGCATTTGGGCTTGAAAACCTTGGAGTGCCTAACGCAGACATAAGACGCAGGGTTGCGGAGATGTCTGAATATTTCGGAATTACCGGCTGGTATGATAAGAATACTGAGGAGTTGTCTGGTGGCCAGAAACAGCTTCTTAATCTTGCATCCATAATGGTTATGAGACCGGAGGTGCTGCTGCTTGATGAGCCTACGGCGCAGCTTGACCCGCTTGCCAAGAAGAAATTCATAGATACAGTTCTGGAGCTTAACAAGGATTTTGGAATAACAATTATGTGTGTTGAGCATAATCTTGCGGATATCTATTCTAAGGCGGACAGGGTGCTTGTGCTTGAGGATGGAAAGCTTATATATAATGGTTCTCCTAGAAAGACAGCAGAAAGTCTTGTTAAGACAGAGAATCCGCTTGTTTACGGGCTTCCTTCATCTGTCAGGATATATGAAGGCTGTAAGGAAGATATTACATTTGAAACAGACTGCCCGCTTACGGTTAAAGAAGGCAGGGAATGGGTAGACGGACTTAATATTAAAGATAGTTTGTATGAGTCACGGAATAAGCATTATGAAGCCGGAGAAACAGCGGTTTCAGTTAAAAATGTGTTTTTCAGATATACGAAGAATTCTGCAAATGTACTTGAAAATATCAGCTTTGATATAGAAAAGGGTAAGATAACTGCTCTGCTTGGAAGCAACGGAGCAGGAAAGACGACCCTTCTAAGACTTATGGCAGGAATTAAAAGGCCTATATCAGGTAAGGTGAAGGTGAATGGAAGATGTGCAGTGCTACCGCAGAATCCTATGGCATTGCTTAATCAGATAAGTGTTGAGGAAGAATTAGCATCAGCAGTTATGGATAAGAGAAATTCGTCTGTTAAGAATATGGACAGAAAACAGAGAATTGTGCTTGTTGAGAATATGCTGGAGCGGACGGGACTTCTAAGGGTGAGAAAGCAGCATCCGTATGATTTGAGTGGAGGGCAGCAGCAGAGGCTTGCATTTGCAAAGATTCTGCTGTATGAACCGGATATTATTCTGCTTGATGAGCCAACTAAAGGAATTGACCCGTTCTTCTGTAAAAAGATGGGTGAATGGCTGGAAGAATTAAAGAATATGGGGAAAACTATTGTGATAGTTTCACACGATGTGGAATTCTGTGCATTATTTGCCGACAAATGTGGATTAATATTTGACAGAAACATAGAAAGTTACACAGATTCACACAGCTTCTTTGCAGGCAATATATTTTTCACAACGGATACTAACAGGATTATGTCCGATTTTTTCAAAGATTGTGTAACATGTGATGAAGCTGTTGAAGCGATTCACAGATGTTTAGAGGATAATAGATAATGAGTGTTAATTACATGCTTATAAGCATTATTATACTGGCTGTTGCAATTGCTATTCCTTTCTTTACGTTTGAAAAGAGGAAGCCGAAGGCAAGGCATGTTGTGATGATTGCAGTTATGTCAGCTCTTACAGTTGTTGCTAATATAATATGTGCGTATACGATACCGCTTCATGCTGGTACAGCACTTGTCATAATAACGGGAATTGCATTTGGACCACAGACAGGCTTTCTTACAGGTGTACTGTCAAGATTTGTATGTAATTTCTTTATGGGGCAGGGCGTATGGACTCCGTGGGAAATGGCTGCGTGGGGGCTGCTTGGTGTTCTTGCAGGAATTGCATTTTACAAACCGGAGCTTGTCGGATATTTTGATGATAAGAAAGAGATTGTAAGAAAGCAGGCAAGAACAGGTCTGTCAGTTATGGCTGTTCCTGTTGTGTGTATGGTTGTCTCAGAGATTGTGGGATATATTGTATATATATTTACTGAAAAGCCGGGAGAGACATTCTTTGGGTGGAGGCTGTATGCTTTCGGACTTGCTGGAATTATTATGGCAGTTCTTCTTATGAGAAGCCGTATACCTTGTAATTTTATCACAGTGACAATATTTACATTTATAAGTGTGTTTGTTATATATGGTGGAATTATGAATATTGCAGCCATGATGATGAACAGTACATATACGGATTCAGGCAGTGCAAATATATCATGGGAGGCACTGAAACTTCTGTACATAACCGGAGCACCTTATGATGCAATGCATGCGGGCGGAGCGGCTGTATGTGCATTTCTTTTTGGTGATGGACTGCTTGGAAAGCTTACGCGTGCTAGAATTAAATATGGGTTATAGAGAGCTGCTATAATTTGGAAAGCCTACTATAATAACATTTTTAGGCGATTGAGTGGGTTGATTGAGGTATATGATATTGCTATTGAGGGGCGAGAAACCTACTCAATAACGGATTAGATATATTTTAGTAGGCCATTTTTTAAGAATAGAAGCTGTCTGGCATGAAAGTTGTATGCAAAAGACCTACTAAATTGGAACAAAGCATTTGGTTAGTAGGTGATTGAGATTAATTGGATGAAATATATTCCTTGAAAAACCTACGGAAGCGATGATCGATAGTGACTTAGTGGGTCTTTGGCAAATACACAGAAGAAAAAGCTTATACTATGGTGTGAATTACCAATATATAAAAACTGCCGCCGGATATCGCGAGGATTCCGGTGGCAGAGCTGTGTGTCTGCAGTTATTAGCGGACACTTTTTTTATTGTAAACAGTTACACATGCGAATGTAGCAGCACAAGCAGCTAAGAGCAGGTACATGTAAACATTAACATCACCAGTTGCAGGTGATACTTCATTGCCGGTAGAAGGTTCTGTGGCTGGCTCAGTAGAAGGCTCAGTAGAAGGTTCAGTAGAAGGCTCTTCTACAGGAGCGTTCTTTGCGTCTGCAATAGCCTTAACATCAGCGGTTATATCAAATGGGTTAGTTTTACCCTCAAGAGTATAGAGGTAAGTGATGATACCCTGTAATGCATCAGGTGTTGCTGATTTGAAGTCTTCCTGACCTGTGTATGTATTAATATAAGCACCATTACCTGAAGCTGATTTGAACTTATTAACAATTGAATTATATAAAACAGCAGTATTAACATCCGGATTGTTGTACTGAGCAAAGAATGCAAGGTTCATACCAGACGAATTAGTGTTGCCAGGTGTTGGATATTGAACACTATATCCTGATGTGCCATCTGTTAATATAGTCTGCTTAGAATAGTCTGCAGCACTGTCAACAGCTTTCTTTACATCAGAATCTGTATCATATAATGATGCAAAGAATGGAAATACAAATCCATTACTATCAGTTGAGTTTCCCCAGTTGTCAATACCATTACCATCAGCAGTACAAGCTGCAAGGAGAGCTGATTTGATATCAGCTAATACTTTGTCTGAGTTACTGATGGTGTCTCTGTAAGCATTAACTACTGAATATACTGAACCAATGTGATAGATATTCATGCTGTTATTGCTTAAGTCATCAACTGAAAATGTGTTGATAATTTTATCAAATTTACTGACAACATTGATTCCGTTGAAATCAGTAGCATCAATTCCTGATGCAGAAAGAATCATTATAAGATATGTATAGCTTGAAATATAATAATTCTTAGCGTTGTATCCGTTATTGATGTTTATAGTTCCATCTTCGCTAATGTTATTCTTAACGAATTCAAGATATGCAGCAAGCTGGTTAGAGCAGTCATATCCTGAACGGATTGCAAGGAACAGGTCTCTTGAAACTCCATAGAATACGCCGGTATCAGCATATGTAGAGAAATCAATACTGTTCATAAGGTAAGAAGCAGTAAGCTGGGCTTCCTGTCTTACATCGGCTGCAGCAGGAGCTGTAGCGTCTGTTGTTGTATCTGCGAAAGCTGGTACGATATTCATGCAGATTAAGCATGCAGCAACCAGAAATGCAAATATCTTTCTTTTTAATTGTTTCATGTTTTCCTCCTTGACCACCTCTCACCAGGTGATGTGAAAATTTATAGTGCAGTAAATATCCTGACTTGCCGCTTAAGCCATTTCTTAGGCCTTCCCGTGCACAGTGCCATACTTAAGTTAAGGATGAATGTATAGCGTATTTAAAACTAAAGCTGCTGCTGATTACAGTGGCATAATATAAAAAACGTGTCGGCATACAGTAGAGTGAGCTGTTATGGATTCTGACCATATTCCTTACTGCCTGCTTGATTGTACCTTTATGTAGAAAATGTGTCAATTACATTTACCTTTGCTTTACATATATTTTACATAACTCCGATAGTGGATTTTACACACCAGTGTGACAATAAAATTATTGCCAAAGAAAAGATGTGGTTAAGAGAAAAATGAGGAATGATATGAAATTCACAGAAATTAAGAAAAAGTTTTTGGACTATTTTCGGGAAAAGGAGAACGGGGCAATGAGCATAAACACTAAAGAAACAACACAGAGAGGATGTTACACAAACAGGGAGTTATCATGGCTTGCATTTAATGAGAGAGTGTTAAATGAAGCAGCTAATCCTAAAGTTCCACTTGCGGAAAGACTTACATTTGCATCAATATACCAGACTAATCTGGATGAATTCTTTATGGTACGCGTGGGAACTCTTATGATACAGATGCAGCTTCAGGAAAAGGAAAGAGACAATAAAACCGGAATGACAAGCGAAGAGCAGGTAAAAGCTATTCTTGATAAGGTGAGTGAGCTTGAGAAGAAAAAAGGCAGAGTGTATGAACAGCTTATGGGAGAACTTGAGACAGCCGGGATAAGAATAATTAATTTTAATAAGCTGTCTAATGATGAAGGTGCAATGCTGGAGGAATATTTTGATATGCATATAGCACCATTTCTTTCACCTATGATAATAGGACAGCAGCAGCCATTTCCTTTTCTTGCAAATAAGCAGTTATATGCAATCGTGCTTATGAAGACTAAGAAGGGTAAGAATAAAATAGGAATAGTACCTTGTTCAAACAGTGTATTTAAGAGACTTATAGAAATTCCTACAAGACCGGGAACATTTATGCTTTCTGAAGAATTGATTCTGCATTTTGTATCAAAGCTGTATGAGAAGTATGAAATACAGGAAAAATCAGTTATGAGAGTTATTAGAAATGCAGATATAGATGCTGGTTCATTTGATGACGAGGACCTTGATTACAGAAATATGATGGAACATATGGTTAAGCAGAGAAACAGGCTTAATCCGGTATGTGTACAGTTAAATAGAGAAATAAACGACAAAGCAAAGAAAAAGCTTACAGATTATCTGGAAATAGGTGCAAAACACCTGATTGAAGAGAGAACTCCACTGGATATGTCATTTGTATTCCAGCTGCAGAACGTGTTAAAGAATAAGCCTGAGCTATTTTATAAGAAAAGAGTTCCACAGCCAGGTAAAGAAATCAGTATGAATGAAAAGATAATTCCACAGATTGAGAAGAAAGATGTTGTTCTTTCATATCCATTTGAGAGTATGAGACCATTCATATCTATGCTGGAGGAAGCAGCTAGTGACCCGACTGTTGTATCAATAAAGATGACTCTTTACAGAGTTGCTGACAGAAGTAAGATAGTTGAGACTCTTATTGAAGCGGCTGAAAATGGTAAAGAGGTTATTGTTCTTGTGGAGCTGAGAGCCAGATTTGATGAGGCTAATAATATTGAAATGTCTAAGAGATTAGAAGAAGCCGGATGCCAGCTTTTATATGGTCTGGGTGATTACAAGGTACACTCAAAGTTATGCCTTATAACACGTTCGGTTAATAATACATTTTCATATATAACACAGATAGGAACAGGCAATTATAATGAAAAGACTTCCAGATTATATACCGATCTGTCACTTATTACAGCTAATCAGGAGATAGGTGCGGATGCGGCTGCAGTATTTGCTGCTTTGCAGAAGGGAGAAACGGTGGATAGTTCTAACCAGCTTCTTGTTGCACCAAACTGCCTGCAGAACAGAATTCTTTCAATGATAGATGAGCAGATTGATAAGGCAAAGAATGGTCAGGATGGATATGTTGGAGTTAAGATTAATTCCCTTACAGACAAACTTATTATTGAGAAATTAATTGAAGCTTCACAGGCAGGTGTTAAAATAAATCTTGAAGTAAGAGGAATATGCTGTATAAAGCCGGGAGTTAAAGGATATACAGATAATATCCGTGTGGTCAGTGTTGTTGGACGTTTTCTGGAACATTCAAGAATATATCGTTTTGGAAGAGGAGATGACCAGAAGATATATATTGCATCGGCAGACTTTATGACAAGAAATACCACGAGACGAGTTGAGGTTGCTGCACCTGTGCTTGATAAGCATTGTCAGGAACGCATAATTCACATATTTGATCTTATTATGCAAGATGATGAGAAAGGCAAAGAGCAGAATAGTGATGGAGTATACTGTGACAGACATATCAATAATCCTAAGATTGATTCACAGGAAACTTTATACGAAGAAAGCTATGAAGCGGCAGCCAGTGCAGAATAATTAAGAAAATGGAGGCTAACAGGTATGAAGATAGGTATGCTTACAAGTGGTGGAGACTGCCAGTCTCTTAATGCGGCAATGAGAGGTGTTGCCAAAACTTTGTATAATAATTCAAATGATGTTGAAATATACGGATTTCTTGATGGTTATAAAGGAATGATTACTAAGAATTACAAACTGATGAAAGAAGAGGATTTTAGTGGGATTCTCACAGAGGGAGGAACAATTCTTGGAACTTCCAGAACACCTTTTAAATATATCAATGAGCCTGATGAGGAAGGACGCGATAAGGTTGCAGGCATGATTAAGACTTATAAGGATTTAAAACTTGACTGCCTGGTAATGCTTGGTGGAAACGGCTCGCATAAGACTGCGGCTCTTTTATCGCAGAAGGGGTTAAATGTCGTTACTCTTCCTAAGACTATTGATAATGATATAGAAGGAACTGAGATGAGTTTTGGATTTCAGTCAGCTATAGATGTTGCGACAAGAACTATTGATGAGATCCACACAACGGCAGCCTCACACAGCAGAGTGTTTATTGTCGAGATTATGGGACATAAAACAGGCTGGCTTACACTTCATTCAGGAATTGCAGGAGGGGCAGATATCATACTTATACCTGAAATTCCATATAATGTTGATGAGGTGTTGAATACAATCAGAAAGCGTGAAAAGCAGGGCAAGAAATTTACTATAATTGCAATGGCTGAGGGTGCAATATCAGATGAGGATGCAAAGCTGTCAAAGAAAGAGCTGAAAGAAAAGAGAAAGACATATACATTTCCATCAGTAGCATATCAGTTGAGTGATGAGCTGCAGAAAAAAGCCGGTCAGGAAGTAAGAGTTACAATACCGGGACATGTACAGCGCGGCGGAATTCCAAGTGCATCAGACAGAATACTTGCAACAAGAATCGGAGTTGAGGCTGCAGGACTTATATTAAGAAAAGATTATGGCAATATGGTATGCATCAAAGATGGAAAATTCTCTAAGATACCACTTGAAGAGGTTGCAGGTAAAACAAAGATGGTTAACGTAGATAATGAACTTATAAGACAGGCTGAAAGCTTAGGCATTAGTCTTGGCAGAAAGGCATAAGTGGTATATAATACAAAGCAAATGCTTCAGGAAAGAAGGGAAATGCTTTGAAGAAATCAGACAGACTAAAGATAGTTATTCTTGGAATAACTGGATTACTTATTCTTATTGGAACCGGAATATTTATATTTATAGGACAGAGTATATGTACCATGGCTGGTGTAGGGCTTTTTGTTATTGTGTGTCTTGGAATGGTTGTTGTTGCAGGAAAGAAAGATGACCAGACAGAAACAATAGAACAGCTTAACCAGACAATATCTGAACAGAGCAGAAGGATAATGAATACTGAGGGGCAGCTTGCAAGATATAAGAGAGAACTTGCAGAGGCGACTGGTAAGAATGAAGCATAATAATTAAATATTAAGGAGATAGTCATGTTACTAGAGATTTTAAAGGCAATTCTTTTCGGTATAGTCGAAGGAATTACAGAATGGCTGCCTATAAGCAGCACAGGGCATATGATTCTGCTTGACCAGGTAGTCAAACTTAATGTATCCGCAGATTTTTATAAGATGTTTCAGGTAGTTATCCAGCTTGGAGCAATAATGGCCGTAGTTATATTATTCTGGAATAAATTGTGGCCTTTCTATATGAAGAAGACTAAGAGTGGTAAGAAAGCAGCTTGGAAAGATGGCGCACTTGCAATGTGGATTAAGATTATTATTGCATGTATTCCGGCAGCGATTGTCGGATTGATTTTCGATGATAAGATAGATGAATTATTCTATCATCCAATCCCTGTTGCTATTGCACTTATCGTTGTAGGTATAGTTTTTATAGTTGTGGAGAATGCAAAGAAAGGCAGCAGGCCAGCAATCAGAAGTATAGGTGAGATAACTTATAAGGCAGCAATAATAATAGGTCTGTTCCAGCTTATAGCAGCAGTATTTCCAGGTACATCAAGATCAGGTGCAACAATTATCGGAGCACTCATAATCGGAGTATCAAGAAGCGTTGCGGCTGAATTTACATTTTTCCTTGCAGTACCTGTAATGTTCGGAGCAAGTCTTTTAAAGATTGCTAAATATGCTGCTGTGGGAATGGCTATGACAGGAACAGAGTGGGTTGTTCTCATTGTAGGCTGCCTTGTTGCGTTCTTTGTATCAGTATTCGTAATCAAGTTCCTTATGGGATACATCAAGAAGCATGATTTCAAGGTGTTCGGTGTGTACAGAATAATTCTTGGTATAGCAGTTATTGCACTCAGCTTTGTATTGTTTTAATTCTAATACACTTCAAGGTATGAATTGTATACATAACCGCTTGTACCATTATAATCAATAAGGGTGTAATAAGCACCAACAGATGATATAGAACCGGTAGTCCCTCCTGGCACAACTGCAAAGGAGTGGCTGCCGTTTTTGTCTTTATGCATATTGACATAGGAAGCACCTGTCACACGGTAACTTTTAAGAGCAGATGTATTGGTTATGCGTCCATTTGCAAATGTATACGATGGCTGGGCGGCTGTTTCAGGCTGTGTGTTTTGGACTTCAGTCTGAACGGTTTCTGGCTCGGAGGATTCACAGGATGTTTCAGATTCTACAGTTTCTGTCTGAGTTTCAGTCACGACGGTGGATTCCTGTTTTGTTACATCCTGAGAAGAAGCAGTTTCTTTAACTGTTACAGCAGGCGTTGTCTTAGACACAGTTTCTGAACTTATATCTTTAACAGTAACTGGCTGGGTTTCAGAATTGCTGGCAGTGTGAATGTTTTTTTCAAGACCGCCACCGCCAAAACCGATGTTTTCAAAGATGACAATTCCGGTTATAATTATTACAAGATATATACCTAAAAATATTTTAACAATAAGATTATTGGTTTTCATTGTGACTAAAGACCTCATATTTTTCTATAATAAATTAATATTAGTTCTTTTTATGGGGCAGGTCAATAAAAAAAGTGATAATCCGGAGGGGTAAAATGAACATAATAGGTCACATTTCAACAGATTTTCCAACAAAATTTGGGATTCCAAGACAGAGTGGATTGATAGAGGAATTAAAAGGTGTCATAACATTTGAACCAGAATACAGACAACCAGAGGCTTTCAGGGGATTGGAGGATTTTTCACATATATGGATTTTATGGCAGTTTTCCAAGTCGCAGAAGAAAACTATAGCGTCAACGGTAACTCCTCCAAGACTTGGAGGGAAAGTACGAATGGGAGTGTTTGCAACAAGGTCACCGTTCAGACCGAATGATATTGGGATGTCATGTGTGAAATTAGAGCACATAGAATATACGGCAGATAAAGGACCGGTACTATTCGTTTCAGGGGTGGATATGGTTGATGGCACGCCGATATACGATATCAAGCCGTATGTAAAATTCACAGACTCACACCCAGAGGCAAAAGAAGGATTTACGGCAGTCACTTATAACAGAAATCTTAAAGTGATATTTCCATCAGACCTGCTTGCAATAATGCCGGAAAACAAACAGACAGCAGTGGTTAAAATATTAGAGCAGGACCCAAGACCAGCTTATGATACAGACGAGACAAGGGCTTATGGGGTAACATTTTCAGGCTTTGATATCAGATTCAAGGTGCAGGGGGATGTGCTGACTGTGTTTGAAGTGGTGGATATTGAGGCGGCTGGTGGATATAAGAAGGTAAAGTGAGCTGGTGTCAATTTCACTTGATAATCCAGCTAAAATGTGCTTTACTTATATGGACTAGGTAAACAATTAATGTTGCAATCAAGATTAAGGAGGAGCTATATGAGAGTTGGAATGGGATATGATGTTCATAAACTGGTTAAAGACCGTAAGCTTATCATGGGCGGAGTTGAGATTCCATATGAATTAGGTCTGCTTGGACACTCTGATGCAGATGTGCTTCTTCATGCCATTATGGATGCATTACTGGGTGCAGCTGCACTTGGAGATATAGGAAAGCATTTCCCGGATACAGATGACAGATACAAGGGAATATCAAGTATCAAGCTTCTGGAAGAGGTTGGAAAGAAGATAGATGAGGCTAATTATATTATAGAAAATATTGATGCTACTATTATTGCACAAAAGCCTAAGATGCGCCCATATATTGATGATATGAGAAAGAATATAGCAGATGCTTTAAAGATTGATGTTGATAGAGTCAATGTTAAGGCTACTACAGAAGAAGGACTTGGATTTACCGGAAGTGGAGAGGGTATTTCTTCACAGGCAATATGCTCACTTAATTCTATTTCTAATTATATATACGGTGCGGCTGATATGACAAACTGTAGATCTGACTGTGGTGGCTGCATGGGCTGTCAGAACAAATAGAACTGACAATACATTCGCAGCTTTAATTCATATAATATAATTAAGAATAGAAAAGTCAGGATTAACAGATTATGAAATATAGAGATTATGTAAAGCAGGAAATAGCGGTAATAAAGGATAGAGACCCTGCTATTAAGTCGGATAAAGAGGTATATCTTTATCCTAGTTTTAAGGCAATACTTAAATATAGAAAAGCCCATAAGTTATATCTTAAGGGCGAATATTACAAGGCAAGAAAGATTTCACAGAAAACTGCAAGACAGACTGGAATTGAGATACATCCGGGAGCGCAGATTGGCGAAGGACTTTTTATTGACCATGGACATGGAGTTGTTATCGGAGAGACAGCTATTGTCGGTAACAATGTAACACTTTATCAGGGTGTTACACTTGGAGGAACAGGCAAGGAACAGGGGAAGAGACATCCTACTCTAGGAGATAATATTATGGTAGGAGCAGGAGCAAAGATTCTTGGCTCAGTTACCATAGGTGATAACTGCAAGATTGGTGCGGGTTCTGTTGTATTAAAGGATGTGCCAGCGAATTCTACAGTGGTTGGTGTTCCAGGAAGAGTTGTTATTCAGGACAGCGTAAGACTGTTTGATGATTTAGACCAGATACATCTTCCAGATCCTGTTATGCAGGATATTGAGAACTTAAAGCAGGAGAACGCAAGACTTAAGAAGAGACTTGCACACCTTGAAAACAGCGTCAATGAAAGCCGCAGCTCGTATGATGATAACTAAAGTGTGATTATGAAAGGAAATCTGACATGAGGATTTATAATACTTTATCCAGAAGAAAAGAAGAGTTTAAGCCATTAGAAGAAGGTAAGGTTAAAATGTATGTCTGCGGACCTACTGTATACAACCTTATTCATATTGGTAACGCAAGACCTATGATTGTATTTGATACAGTAAGAAGATATCTTGAATACAAGGGATATGATGTTAATTATGTATCTAACTTTACAGATGTAGACGACAAGATTATTAAGAAAGCTAATGAAGAAGGTGTATCTGCTGAGGAGATTTCAACAAGATACATTGCTGAATGTAAGAAGGATATGGAGGGCATGAATATTAAGCCTGCAACAACACATCCTCTTGCAACTCAGGAAATCGGCGGAATGATTGATATGATACAGACTCTTATTGACAAGGGTTATGCTTATGAAGTCAATGGAACTGTATACTACAGAACAAGAAAGTTCGCAGAATACGGAAAGTTATCTAAGAAGAATATTGACGACTTGGAGGCAGGACACAGAGATGAGGCACACAGCCTTAAGGTTACAGGTGAGGATGAGAAGGAAGACCCACTTGATTTCGTTCTCTGGAAGCCTAAGAAAGAAGGAGAGCCATCTTGGCCATCACCTTGGAGCGATGGAAGACCGGGTTGGCATATTGAATGCTCTGTTATGTCTAAGAAGTACCTTGCTGACGAAATCGATATCCATGCAGGTGGAGAGGATTTAATATTCCCTCACCATGAGAATGAGATTGCACAGTCAGAGGCAGCTAATGGAGTACCATTCTCTAAGTACTGGATGCACAATGCATTTCTTAATATTGATAACAAGAAGATGTCTAAGTCTTTAGGCAATTTCTTTACAGTAAGAGATATAAGCAGGGAATATGACCTTGAAGTGTTAAGATTCTTCATGTTAAGCGCACATTACCGCAATCCTGTTAATTTCAGCCATGACCTTATGGAATCAGCAAAGAACGGATTAGACAGAATCTTAACTGCAGTTGATAATTTAAGACATTTGTCAGAGAATGCCAAAGATGTTCCAATGACAGAGGATGAGAAGAAGATAATAGCTTCTATAGATGACATTTATAAGAAATTTGAAGATTCAATGGACGATGATTTCAATACAGCAGACGCAATATCAGCTATATTTGAACTTGTAAAGCTTGCTAACTCTAATTCAAGCTCAGATAATTCCAAGGAATACATCGATACTCTTATGAAGAAGATTACAACTCTCACAGATATTCTTGGACTTAAGACAGACAAGAAGGAAGAAATGCTTGATGAGGATATCGAGGCACTTATTGCCGAGAGACAGCAGGCAAGAAAAGATAAGAATTTTGCAAGAGCTGATGAAATTCGAGATGAGTTATTAGCAAAGGGAATTGTTCTTAAGGATACAAGAGAGGGCGTAAGATGGAGCAGAGCCTAGATAACGACCTTGTAAAATGCATATATGAAGGCCTGGATATGAAGCATACAGAGCCTTCGCAGTTATCACCTCTTGTTCTTGCATATATCGGGGACAGCATATATGACCTTGTCATTAAGACATGGGTTATAGAACATGGGAATATGCAGGTTAATAAGCTTAACAAGAAAACGAGCAGTATTGTTAAGGCTGAATCCCAATCTGCCATGATAGGTGTAATAGAGCCAATGCTCAGTGAACATGAGGAAGCTGTGTATAAGAGAGGACGTAATGCAAAGTCATACACATCTGCCAAGAATGCAAGCATTGGAGATTACAGAAGAGCAACGGGTTTTGAGGCTCTTATGGGATATCTGTATCTTAGCGGGCAGTATGAGCGGATGATGGAACTGGTTAAAGCAGGACTGGAAAGCCTTGAGTTAAAGTAGAGCCGGCAAAGCAGAAGCCATATCTGTAATGGATAACTGGATTCTGCTTTGTTAATATTAAGGAGAAATATATGAGATACAATGAATTAACATTTCAGGGAAGAAATGCTGTATTAGAGGCATTCCGCTCTGGTAAAACTATTGATAAGCTTTTTATTCTTGACGGCTGTCAGGATGGACCAATAAAGAGTATTGTCAGAGAAGCAAAGAAAACAGATGCAATTATCAATTATGTTGATAAGGAAAGACTCGACAGACTTGCAGGAACAGGACATCATCAGGGAGTTGTTGCCATTGGCGCAGCTTATGAATATGCAGAGGTTGAGGATATACTTGCAGCAGCTAAGGAAAAGGGAGAAGATCCATTTATATTCATTCTTGATGAGATAGAGGATCCTCACAATCTTGGCGCTATTATAAGAACTGCCAACCTTGCAGGTGCACATGGAGTTATTATTCCTAAGAGAAGAGCTGTAGGACTTACAGCAACTGTAGCCAAGACGTCAGCAGGCGCGATTAATTACACACCTGTAGCCAAGGTTACTAATATTTCACAGACAATCGAGGAACTTAAGAAGCAGGGACTCTGGTTTGTATGCGCTGATATGGGCGGGGAGACAATGTATAATCTTAATCTCAAAGGACCTATCGGCCTTGTTATAGGTAATGAGGGCAATGGAGTAAGCCGTCTTGTTAAGGACAAATGTGATTTCATCGCATCAATTCCTATGAAGGGTGATATTGATTCCTTAAATGCCTCAGTTGCAGCAGGTGTTCTTGCATACGAAATAGTCCGTCAGAGACTTAATTAGGGAGTTTTTTATGAAGCATATGGAAGAGTATCCTGATGAAGAGCTTATTGATATGTACAGGGCAGGTAATGAGCAGGCAATTGAGTACATATTTGAGAGATATAAGTATATAGTGCGAAAGAAAGCAAAAGCCATGTTTCTTGCCGGAGGAGACAGTGATGATTTAATCCAGGAGGGAATGATAGGCCTCTATAAAGCTGTCCGTGACTATGATAAGAAAAAGGATGCATCTTTCATGACATTTGCAGGAATGTGCATAAACAGGCAGATTCTTAATGCGGTTACAGCTTCCAACAGAAAGAAGAATACACCACTTAATACATATGTTTCTTTTGATGAGCCGGTCAATCCAGAAGATGATTCTCAGGTAAAGCTGGTTGATGTACTAAAGTCTGATAAGGAACAGAATCCAGAAAGACTTTTTATTGATCAGGAAAATGCTGAAAGTTTAGAAGATAAATTATACAGTGTGTTAAGTGATTTTGAGAAAAAAGTGCTGGAATTATATATGTCTGGCAAAGATTATATAGCTATTGCGCAGATGCTTGATAAGCCGCCAAAATCTATAGATAATGCTATACAAAGGATAAGGAATAAAGTTGACAAAATAACCAACCTATAATATTATGAATAGGTGTGTTAAGCCACATGCTATTGTAGCTCAGGGGTAGAGCACTTCATTGGTAATGAAGAGGTCACGGGTTCAATTCCCGTCAATAGCTTAATTTAATGTTTGTGTTTTTTAAAACAGATTGGAGGACGCTATGGTAAAAGCTATTGTAGGTGCTAACTGGGGTGATGAAGGAAAGGGTAAGATTACTGATATGCTTGCCGAAGAATCAGACATCATCGTAAGATTCCAGGGAGGAGCTAATGCGGGACATACTATTATTAATGATTATGGAAAGTTCGCGCTTCATCTTTTACCTTCTGGAGTTTTCTATAACCATACAACAAGTGTCATTGGCAACGGCGTAGCTCTTAATATTCCATATCTTGTTAAGGAATTAAAGAGCCTTACAGACCGTAATGTACCAATGCCTAAGATTCTTGTATCAGACAGGGCACAGATTCTTATGCCTTATCATGTTGCATTTGATACATATGAAGAAGCAAGACTTGCTGGTAAATCATTTGGTTCTACCAAGTCAGGTATTGCTCCATTCTATTCAGATAAGTATGCTAAGATTGGTTTCCAGGTTAATGAATTATTCGGAGACGAGCAGGAACTTAAGGAAAAGATTGCCAATGTATGTACATTAAAGAATGTTATGCTTGAGCATCTCTATCATCAGCCACTTCTTAATGAAGAAGAGATATTCAATACTCTTATGGAATATAAAGAGATGGTTGAGCCATATGTATGTGATACATCAGCATTTTTACATCAGGCACTTAAAGACGGAAAGAAGATTTTACTTGAGGGTCAGTTAGGTTCTCTTAAGGATACTGACCATGGTATATATCCAATGGTAACTTCATCATCAACATTAGCTCCTTATGGTGCTATTGGTGCTGGTATTCCGGCTGCATCAATTACAGATGTTGTTACAGTTGTTAAGGCATATTCTTCAGCAGTTGGTGCCGGAGCATTTGTAAGCGAAATCTTTGGTGATGAGGCAGATGAACTCAGACGCAGAGGTGGAGACGGTGGTGAATTCGGAGCTACTACAGGACGTCCTAGAAGAATGGGATGGTTCGATGCAGTTGCTACACGTTATGGTGTAAGAATGCAGGGAACAACAGAGGTTGCTCTTACAGTTCTTGATGTACTTGGATATCTTGATGAGATTCCAATGTGTGTTGGATATGAGATAGATGGAAAGATTACTAAGGATTTCCCAACTACTCCACAGCTTGAGAAGGCTAAGCCGGTATTAAAGACTATGCCAGGCTGGAAGTCAGATATCAGAGGAATTACTAACTATGAAGAACTTCCTGTTGAGTGCCGTAACTATATTGAGGCTATTGAGCAGGAAATTGAAGCCCCTATCACAATGGTATCTAATGGCCCTGGAAGACATGAGATTATCCACAGAAAGAGTAAATTTTCTAAATAATAACATTTAACATTACCGTATCTGCAGTACAACAGTTTTGCAGATACGGTCTTTTTATAGGTAATTGAAGGTAAATCCCTCTCCTCACCTGAGGGGAATGTGCTTACAATAAGCACATGGATTTTGCTTCGCAAAACAAGGAGGGAAATATGAAGTTTAATAAATATTTTGACCACACTGACTTAAAGCCGGAAGCGACTAAGGATGATATACGTACATTATGTGAAGAAGCAAAAAAGTATAATTTTGCATCAGTATGCGTTAATGGAATATATACAGCATTTGCAAAAGAATGTCTTTCCGGAAGTGATGTTAAGACATGTGTTGTTGTTGGATTTCCGCTGGGAGCTATGAGTACAGACGTAAAGGCTTATGAGACTAAGAAAGCCGTAGAAGATGGTGCGGATGAGATTGATATGGTTATTCCTGTAGGACTTCTTAAAGCAGGTGAATATGATGCTGTGTATGAGGATATTAAGGCAGTAAGGGATGCATGTGCAGGAAAAGTTTTAAAGGTTATATTCGAGAACTGTCTTCTGACTGATGAGGAGAAGATTAAGGCGTGCGAACTGTCTGTTAAGGCAGGAGCTGATTATGTTAAGACTTCAACAGGATTCTCTACAGGAGGTGCAACAATAAGTGATGTTGCACTTATGAAAGCCCATGTGGAAGGAAAGTGTAAGGTTAAAGCGGCAGGCGGAATAAGAGATTACAACACAGCAGCTGCCATGATAGATGCCGGAGCTGACAGGCTTGGAACAAGCGCTACAATTAAGATTATGGAAGGAAGGCAGTAAAATTACTGCTTATTCCTTCCTGAAAGAATCTTGTATACAAGTGTCATTGCATATATTACAACAGGAAATACAATGTCTGTGAAGAGCAGACCTGTAAATACTTTATGACATGCCTCATTGTCTATGAATGCAAGTATTAAAGTAGCGATTATCATTATGCCCCAGAGTATGACTGCAGTTAATGCAGCAAATCGTTTTAATCGTTTCATGAATAAGACCTCCAATGTCAGATACTTAATAATATACATTACATTGGCATGCCGCTCAAGTTATTTATAAAAATGTTGCGTAACAGATAAAAAATGTTATAATTAAATGAGGCATGGAGGCCGATGTAACTATTAGGAAACAGAATCAATAGACAAGGAGGTATGCATATGTCAATTAATGCTTATAATGCCAGTACAATATCAGCATTGTTCGCAGGACTCAATAATTCGTCTAGTGGAACATCATTGTCATATGGCATTGATTTTACAACTTATAATTCAATAAAGAATGGCTCTTATAGCAAACTGATGAGGAAGTATTACAGCAATAAGGCTTCTGAATCAACGGATGGTGCGACTGCCAATAAGAATACCGGTAAGGTACAGAGTATTGATATACAGAAGAATAATGCGACGGTAAACAGAGACAACGCAGCATCACTTGTGGATTCAGCATCAGAACTTAAGAAGTACTCTCTGTGGTCTAAAGTTGATAAGACAGATAAAGATGGCAATATAGCTAAAGAATATGATACTGATAAGATTGCAAAGGCAGTATCTTCATTTGTTAAGAATTATAATTCTTTAGTATCATCTACAGCAGATTCTTCAAGCAGATATGTGCTTAACAGTGCATCTAATATGGTGAATTATACAAGGGTTAATGCTGATCTTCTTAAGAAGATTGGTATATCTGTCGGCTCAGATAATAAGCTGACGGTAGACGAGGATAAGTTAAAGGCTTCAGATATGGCTGTGGTTAAGTCGGTATTCAAGGATTCCGGCTCATTTGGACAGACAATATCTGCCAAGGCTTCAACTATATATGGTAATGCAGTATCACAGTTATCAGAATTATCTACTAAGAATTCTTATACATCTAATGGACTGTATTCATACTCATCTGGTTATACATACAACCAGTACACATAATTAATATTTTGAAAGGTAACAATCAGACATGGCATTATTAGAAACATGGAGAAAACTCGCATACGAGACAGAGATGGATCAGAAGAACGCTTCAGAATTCTGGGGTTCATATTTTAATCAGGAGAAGGCTATTTATGAGCAGATTCTCGCAGATTCTGATACAGTAGTTAAAGGAACTGTTAAAGAATTAGCAGAGAAGTTTGGAGTAGAAGTACTTCTTATGACAGGATTCCTTGATGGTATCAATGACAGCTTAAAGACTCCTAATCCAATTGAAACTATGGATGAGAATACAGAAGTTAGTCTCGATTATGACAAGGAAAAACTTTATTACAACATGGTAGGCTGCAAGGCTGACTGGCTTTATGAATTGCCACAGTGGGATAACCTTCTTGATGAGCAGACAAGAAAAGACCTTTACAAGAAGCAGAAGCTTTCTGGAACTGTTGTTAAGGGCAAGAAAATCGGAAGAAATGATCCGTGCCCATGCGGAAGTGGAAAGAAATATAAGCAGTGCTGTGGAAAGAATGCATAGCTTTTAAACACTAAGACCTGCCAGATAATGGCAGGTCATTTTAATGTTAAGTACAGGAATGATAAGAGGTAATTATAATGGATGCATATACAGGCTTTGCATATGTTTATGATGAGTATATGGATAATATTCCATATGAGGAATGGGGGCAGTACATGATTGCTCTCCTTAAGGAAAATGGTGTGTCATGTGATTCATCGGTGCTTGAATTGGGCTGTGGAACAGGAACTGTTACAAGAATGCTTGCTAAGGAAGGCTATGACTGTGTTGGACTTGATATGTCTGAGGATATGCTGTCTATAGCTTCTGAGAAAACATTTGAAGAGGGTTCGCAGGTTATATATACATGTCAGGATATGAGGGATTTTGAAGTGCCTTATGAAGTAGACGGTATGATAAGTATAGGGGATTCCATGAATTATATTACATCTGTTCCTGACCTTGAAAGTGTATTTGCATGTGTTAGTGAGAACCTTAAAAAAGGCGGTGTATTTATATTTGATTTAAAGACAATACATTTCTTTAGGGATATACTTGCTGAGAATACATATGCTGAGAACAGGGAAGATTCCGCATTTATATGGGACAACTATTATGATGAGGAAGAACGCAATAATGAATATGAGCTTGCTGTGTTTGTTAAGAATGAGGATGGTACATTTGACAGATTTGAAGAACAGCACTATCAGCATGGCTTTACTATAGATGAGGTTACAGGTGCAGTTAATAAGGCTGGACTTACCGTGAAAAATGTGTATAATGCATTTACTAAGGATATGCCTGACGATAAGTCGGAAAGATTATATTTTGTGATTGAGAAATAATAAGGAGATAATTATGGGTGATTATATTGTTAGAGCCACAGCAGCAGGTGGCCAGGTAAGAGCATTTGCCGCTACAACTAAAGGGCTTGTTGAAGAAGCAAAAGAAAGACATAACATGAGTCCTATCGCAACTGTTGCACTTGGAAGACTTCTTACAGGTGGTGCGATGATGGGCGCAATGATGAAGAATGATGCGGATATTCTTACTGTACAGATAAAGGGCAATGGTCCAATCGGGAGTATGACTGTTACAGCTAATCCTAAGGGGGAGGTTAAGGGATTTGTTGGCAATCCACAGGTTATGCTTCCGCTTAAGGATGGAAAGCTTGATATTGCAGATGCGGTAGGAATTGGTGTATTAAGCGTAATTAAGGATATTGGACTTAAAGAGCCATATGTCGGTGATACTATTCTTATTACAAGTGAGATTGCAGATGACCTTACTTATTATTTTGCTAACAGTGAGCAGGTTCCATCTTCTGTAGGACTTGGTGTTCTTATGAATAAGGATAATACTGTTGAGCAGGCTGGAGGATTTATTATCCAGCTTATGCCGGGAGCAACGGATGAATTTATAGATAAGCTTGAGGCAAGAATTAAGGAGATTAAGTCTGTTACAGCCATGCTGGAGGAAGGAATGACTCCTGAACAGATTCTGGAACATATTCTTGGGGATATGGAGCTTGATATTCTTGACACTATTCCAACAAAGTTTTACTGTAACTGTTCTAAGGACAGAGTGAGCAAAGCTGTTATCAGTGTTGGAAAAGAAGAAATCCAGAAGATGATTGATGATGGTGAGCCAATTGAGGTTAACTGTCACTTCTGTAATTCACATTATACATTTACAGTTGATGAACTTAAGAAAATGTACGACTGCTGTATAAGATAAATCTCAGGCATATGGAGGTACACATGAATAATATTATACTTATAGGAATGCCGGGAAGCGGAAAAAGTTCGCTTGGAGTAGTACTTGCCAAGAAGATAGGATTTGGATTCATTGATTCGGATCTTGTTATTCAGGAAAGAGAGGGAATGACTCTTGAAAGAATAATTGAAAAGCACGGAGATGCAGGATTCATACAGATTGAAAATGAAGTGAATTGTTCCATCAGTCCACACCACACGGTTATTGCAACAGGTGGGAGTGCTGTATATGGAAAAGAGGCAATGGAACATTTTAAGGATATTGGTACTGTGGTTTATCTAGAACTTCCACCAGAATCACTTGAGGAGAGACTTGGAAGTCTTAAAGAACGTGGGGTTGTGTCTAATGGAAAGACAACTGTGGAAGAGATATATGCTGACAGGGCCGCACTTTATAAGAAATATGCAGACATTACGCTTAATGAGCAGGGAAAGCAGATAAGAGAAACTGTGGAGATGCTGTATGATATTATAATGAATAAAGACCAGTATAATTAAACAACTGGTTGAACTATGTAAGAATTTAGGGTACAATAATCTTTACCTTTTAAATACGAAAACAAGGAGGATTAACATGGAAAACGAAGCTCTTTCTAAGAACTTTATTGAGCAGATTATAGATAAGGATATTGAGAGTGGCCATTGCAAGAAGGTCATTACAAGATTTCCACCAGAACCTAATGGATATCTTCATATTGGACATGCCAAGTCTATATTATTAAATTATGGACTTGCAAAGGAATATGGCGGACAGTTTAATATGAGATTTGATGATACTAATCCTACTAAGGAAAAGGTTGAATTCGTAGACTCTATTAAGGCAGATGTTGAATGGCTTGGAGCAGAGTGGAACGGAGACGTCCTTTTTGCATCAGATTATTTTCCACAGATGTATGAAGCAGCTGTAAAACTTATCAAGAAGGGAAAAGCTTATGTAGATGATTTATCTGCGGAGGAGATTAGAAAGTACAGAGGAACTCTTACTGAACCAGGTAAGGAAAGTCCTTATAGAAACCGTTCTGTAGAAGAGAATCTTCAGCTTTTTGAGGAGATGAAGGAAGGAAAATATGCAGACGGAACGAAGGTTTTAAGAGCTAAGATTGATATGGCATCTCCTAATATTAATATGAGAGATCCTGTTATTTACAGAGTTGCACATATGACACACCACAGAACAGGAGATCAGTGGTGCATATATCCGATGTATGATTTTGCACATCCTATTGAGGATGCAGTAGAGGGAATTACACATTCTATATGTACACTTGAATTTGAGGATCACAGACCTCTTTATGACTGGGTTGTAATTGAGACCGGTTATAAGACATCTCCAGAGGAGAATCCTAAGCAGATTGAATTTGCAAAGTTATATCTTACTAATGTTGTAACAGGTAAGAGATATATTAAGAAGCTTGTAGAAGATGGAATTGTTGACGGATGGGATGATCCAAGACTTGTATCTATTGCAGCTTTAAGAAGAAGAGGATTTACTCCTGAAGCTATTAAGATGTTCGTTGAGCTTGTTGGTGTTACTAAGGCACAGGGTTCAGTTGAATATCCAATGCTTGAATATTGTATAAGAGAAGATTTAAAGCTTAAGGTTAAGAGAATGATGGCTGTTCTTGATCCTGTTAAGCTTGTCATTGATAATTATCCTGAAGGCCAGGTTGAATATATGGAAGTGGCTAATAATCAGGAAAATCCAGAGATGGGAACAAGAAAAGTTCCATTTACAAAGGAACTTTATATTGAGAGAGAGGATTTCATGGAAGAGCCTCCTAAGAAATATTTCAGACTTTTCCCTGGTAATGAAGTGCGTCTTATGAATGCATATTTTGTTACATGTACTGACTATGTCAAGGATGAGAATGGAAAGGTTATAGAAGTACATTGTACTTATGATCCTGAGACTAGGGGTGGAAATTTCACAGGCCGTAAGGTTAAGGGAACAATACACTGGGTTTCTGCTACAGAAGGCTGTAAAGCTGAAGTCAGATTATACGAGAATATCGTAGATGAAGAAAAGGGCGTTTATAACGAAGAAGATGGTTCTATGAATATCAATCCGAACTCTAAGATTGTTCTTACAGAGTGTTATCTTGAACCAGAGCTTATGAAAGCTGTAAGTGAAGATAAGTTCCAGTTTGTAAGAAATGGCTATTTCTGCGTTGATAATAAAGATTCAGAACAGGGTAAGCCTATATTTAACAGGATAGTTTCACTTAAGAGTTCATTCAAATTACAGAAATAGTGAGGTTATCCTGATGGAAGGTATTGGACAAAAGAAGGAAACAGATTATATTTTTGATAAGACAATCAAATGTGATGTATGTGGGAAGGAATTTAAAACAAAGCAGGTAAGAACCGGAAAAGCAAGATTTATTGGGACAGATGATATATTAAAGCCTCTATATGAAGGAATTGATACATGTAAATATGATATAATAATGTGCCCACATTGTGGCTATGCAGCCAGTTTACGTTTGTTTGGACATCATACTGAAAAACAGAGGCAGGCTGTAAGGGACAATGTGTCTTCAAGATTTACTGCAAAGGAGCCGGAAACAGAAACTTACAGCTATGAGAGAGCTGTGAAACGATGCAAGATAGCGATGCTTACAGAGATGGTGACAGGTGGCAAGATAAGTGAGAGTGCATATCTTTGCTTAAAGCTGGCGTGGATATATCGTGGGGAGATACAAGAGGCAAAGGCTAATGGAGCAGCACAAGAACGTATAAGTATGTATGAGAAATATGAAAAAGAGTATCTGGAAGATGCATACAGAGGTTTTAAACAGGCAAGAGAGACTGAATATCCTCCAATAGCGGGAATGGACGAGAATACGATAACATATCTGCTCACAAGCATTGGAATCCATTGTGGAAAGATAGATGAGGCAAGAAGATATGGTTCTGCTTTGCTTATATCCAGAACAGCCAGCATGAAGTTAAAAAACAAAACAAGAGATGTATTGGAGACTATTAAAAAGAATTAGCACTAAAGGGGCGTATAATCATTATGAACAGGGTTAAAGCTTTTGTACAGAAGATATGGACCTATGATCTGGTTCACACAGCAGTTTATTCTATTGTTCTTGAACTAATAGTTGAATGTTTTAACAGAAGAGGAATAATGGGACTTGCATTTCCATTTATGCATCCAATTATTTTTATATACAATACACTTATAATAATGACAAGCATGGCACTTGCATTATTTTTTAGGAGAAGAATGTTTGTGTATAGTGTGGTTTCTGTTTTTTGGATTGGATTGGCACTTACTAATTTTATAATACTTTCTTCAAGAAAAACGCCATTTACGGCGATGGATTTTTATCTTATAAAAGATGCTATAAAGGTTGCGGGATTATATGTGAGTGTTATACAGATTATTCTTATTGCATTACTGGTTATAGCGGTTATTGCAGGACTTGTTTTTCTGTGGCGGAAAGCCCCAAAACTTGAAGTGACAATTAAGAAAACAAAGTTTGTTGCATATGCAGCAGTACAGATGATACTTGTATTTCTTGCAGCATACGGAATGGGAATTACTCTTCTGTTTACAGGAGCTGTTGAAGGTCACTTTGGTAATCTTGCCCAGGCATATAAGAAATACGGATTCAGTCACTGCTTTGTGAGCAGTGTGCTTGACCGGGGAATTAAGAAATCAGGAGATTATTCTGAAGAATATATGGATTCACTTAAGAATGATCTTGATAATGTTGATGTTGAAGCGAGTGAAAAGACTCCTAATATTATATTTGTCCAACTGGAGTCTTTTTTTGATCCTACACATGTAAAAGGAATAACTTTATCAGAGAATCCGCTGCCTAATTATCAAAAACTTATATCTGAATGTTCTTCAGGATATCTCTCAGTTCCATGCTTTGGAGCAGGAACATGTAATACAGAGTTTGAAGTACAGACAGGAATTAATATTGATGATTTTGGACCAGGTGAATATCCATATAGAACAATTATGAAATCCAAGGTATGTGAGTCTATGGCCTATGACCTTAAGAAACTTGGTTATTCAACTCATGCAATACACAATAATGATGGAACATTCTATGATAGAAATCTGGTGTTTTCACATCTGGGATATGAAACATTTACTTCAATTGAATATATGGATGGGTTTGAAGAAACGCCTATGGGATGGGCTAAGGATTATATTCTTACAGGAGAGATTACTAAGGCACTTGATTCAACAGCTGGAACTGACTATGTGTTTACAATATCTGTACAGGGACATGGTGATTATCCATCTACACCAATGGAAGGATACACACCAGAGATTAAAGTGACTAACTTTCCAGTTGCAGAACAGCAGACATCATTTGAATATTATGTAAACCAGATTCATGAGATGGATAAGTTCATAGGTGAGCTTATACAGTCTTTATCAGAGAGAGATGAAGAAACTGTACTTGTGCTTTATGGAGATCATTTACCTACATTTGATTTTACAGATGAAATGCTTACTAACGGAGATAAATTCCAGACACAGTATGTAATCTGGAGTAACTTTGATATGGACAGACAGGAAAAGAATATTCAGGCATATCAGTTGTCTGCGTATGTAATGCAAAGACTTGGTATATCTGAGGGATATATCATGAAATATCATCAGTCAAAGCAGAAACTTCCAGAAGATGAGTATTTGAAGAATCTCAAAATTCTGGAATATGACATTCTGTATGGTAAAAAGGAAATTTATGGTGGAGAAACACCATATGAGGCTACAAATCTTAAGATGGGTATTGATGATATTGAGATAACAGATGTCTATAATTATAACAATACGGTGTTTATTGAGGGCAGCAGTTTTAACGATTACAGTTGTGTTCTGATTAACGGGAAAGAATATACCACGGAAAAGGTGAGTGACCGTCTTTTAAGAGTTAATGGTATTAATGTAAAGAAGGATGATGTAGTTGTTGTTGCACAGAAGGGCGATGATAAAGTTGAACTCAGCCGTACAACTTTTACAGTAAAGCAACAGAGTAAGAAAAACGCACAACAACAGTAAATGTGCTATCTTTAATTGACAGCGGGTACCTGAAATGGTAATATTAGTAAGGTGTTTCAAACATCAAGATTTTTTTTGGAGGTACTTGAAATGAAGGGTACAGTTAAATGGTTCAACAACCAGAAGGGTTACGGCTTTATCAGTGATGAGTCAGGAAAGGATGTATTTGTACATTACTCTGGACTTAACATGGAAGGCTTCAAGTCTTTAGAGGAAGGCGCTCAGGTTGAGTTTGATGTAACAGATGGCGCAAAGGGTCCTCAGGCTACTAACGTAACAAAATTATAATCGGTTGTTTTTCAGTGTGCCTTTTTTATATTATATATAGAAAGATATATTGTAACACAATAGGATTATGGGGGCGGTCACAATTAATATTGGACCGCCTTTTTTTGATAATATAATCTGGAGGTTTTATGGAGAATTTAAATATTAATTATGACAAGACAGTGAGTAATGCAACTGTCAGTATGATATCAGCAGGCGCAATACTTGTTATATCTGTTCTGATAGTTCTTCTTGTGTTGGTAATTAAGAGATGGAAGGGAAGATTTATACCTTTGGCATTAGGTGTTCTTTCGTATGTTGTATTTGGGTTTATGTTTTCACAGCTTTTGATGAGTGTTCTTTCGCTTATACCTAATGTTGATCAGTCATTTACGTATAATACCAATGCATATGTGGTTATATATAATATTCTGCTTGCAGCAGGGTTTGGTATTGCAAGATGGTTTACGGCAAAGATGATGACTGACAGATATAACAGAACAGGGGACGTGCTTATGGCAGGAACGGGCCTTGCAATTGGAGATACCGTTATTACTTATGCATTGTCAATGTTTACATTTTTTGTATATGCACAGGCAATATCAGCTAATGGATTAGAAAAATTCATCTCGGATATGTTTAACAGCGGAATGGCTGAGAGTGATGTAATTACATTATATACTTCAAATGTATCACAGCTGATTGATTCGCCTGCGATTCTGTGGTTTTTAATGGCTGTATCTGCGGTTCTTGATATTGCGCTTAATATAATGCTGTTTATGGTTGTATATGGCGTAGTAAAGAAACAGGTTAATTATATGTATGCATATTATGCGATAATTGCACAGTTTGTTTCTAATATAATGTTCCAGTTATATAATGCATTTTCACTTACTAATATTATTGTTTTGTTTATTGTTAAGCTTGTGATTGTGGGAGGAATAGCTTTATTTATAAAGCAATTCATTATGAAGGAGATAAAATACTCAAATGACTGATGTGAAAAAAGGACTAACAGCAAATGAAGTAGAGCAGTTAACAAATGATGGCATGGTCAATGTGTCAGTTGGAAAACAATCCAAGACCATTGGCCAGATTGTTGCGGGCAATGTATTTACATATTTTAACCTGATATTTGCTGTATTTGCTGTTCTTCTGGCTCTTGTGAGGTCATATAATAATATGACATTTCTTCCGGTAATTATTTCTAATATGTTTATTGGAATAATTCAGGAGATAAGAGCTAAGAAGGTTCTTGATAAACTTACGGTGGTTAATGCACCTAAGACATCGGTTATAAGAGATGGACAATTACATACTGTAGCTTCGGAGACTCTGGTTAAGGGAGATTTGTGCGTATTTTCAGCTGGAAACCAGCTGAGTGCAGATGCAATTCTTGTTGATGGGTTTGTTCGTGTCAATGAATCATTAGTTACTGGTGAGTCTGACGAGGTTGTCAAGAATGCCGGGGATATATTACTCTCCGGCAGTTTTATTGTGTCCGGAGAATGTAAGGCTGTGCTTACAAATGTTGGCCTTGACGCATATGCAGCAAAGCTTGCAATAGAAGCAAAGGCAGGACGAAAGAAACACAAAACAGATATGATGCAATCTCTTGATAAGCTTGTTAAGACAATCGGTGTCCTTATAATACCTATAGGAGCAGGACTGTTTTTACAGAGCAGATTTGCAGTCGGGGGCTCAATAAAGAGCAGTATAGATTCAATGGTAGCCTCACTTGTCGGAATGATTCCAGAAGGGCTGTATCTGCTTGCAAGTGTTGCACTGGTTGTCAGCGTTATGAGACTTGGAAAGAAGAATGTTATTGTACATGAGATGAACTGTGTAGAAACACTGGCGAGAGTTAATGTATTGTGTGTTGATAAAACCGGAACAATAACCAGACCAGATATGTCAGTTACCCATGTTGAAATATTGGATTACACAGATGGTTACGGAAAGCATACTGATTACCATGAAACAGAGAGAATTATAAAAAATGTAGTGGCGGCAATCAGCTCTGACAATGCAACAATGGAAGCAATACATTCGTATTATGGAATTGAAGAAGAATGTGAATGTGACCAGGTATTTCCATTTTCCTCTCAGAATAAATACAGTGGCGCAAGATATGGGAAAGATGTATATATGTTAGGAGCACCTGAATATCTGCTTCTTGATTCATATCCTGATTATAGGAATATTATTGATAAGTATTCATGCAATGGAGAGAGAATTGTCGTGTTTGGGCTGGCAAATGAGCAGATAACAGGAGAGGCTGTCACAAAGGCGATAACCCCTATGGCTTTTATAATCCTTGAGAATGAGATAAGAGAAACGGCAAAAGAAACATTTGAATATTTTAAAAAGCAGGGGGTCGCAATTAAAGTTATATCTGGAGATAATCCGCTGACTGCATCAAAGGTTGCAATACGGGCAGGGATAGATGATGCCACACATTACATAGATGCGACGACGCTTAAGACAGATAAGGATATAGCAGATGCAGTTCAGAAATATACTGTTTTTGGAAGGGTTATTCCGGAACAGAAGAAAAAGATTATAGAAGCATTTAAGATGGCAGGCAATGTTGTGGCGATGACAGGTGACGGAGTCAATGATGTACTTGCATTAAAATGTGCTGACTGCAGTGTTGCAATGGCATCAGGAAGTGAGGCTGCAAGTAATGCTGCTCAGATAGTTCTTCTGGACTCTGATTTTTCAAAGATGCCGGATGTTGTTGGAGAAGGAAGAAGGGTTGTCAATAATATAAAGCGTTCAGCATCGCTGTTTCTTGCAAAGAATATATTCTCAATGCTGCTTACGATATTTACACTTATATCAGTTAATCTGTATCCTTTATATCCGACCCAGTTATCATTCTTAGGAATATTTACAATAGGTGTACCGGCTTTCTTTCTGGCATTACAGCCTAATAAGAGTCTTATAAAGGGTGATTTCCTGCTAAATGTAGTACTAAAGGCGTTGCCTACAGGTCTGACGGATTTTATTGTAGTTACGATTATAACAATATATGGCAATTGCACAGGTGCACCACATGAGCAGACAGCGACTGCAGCAACACTTGTGCTTCTTACCGTGGGCATGGCAGCACTGGTAAGAGTATGTAAGCCATTCGATATAATAAGAGTATGTGTATGCGTTGCAATGGCATGCGGAATTGTATTTTCAATGATATTTTTACGCTCATTATTTGCAATGGTTGTATTAAAGGGGCTGGCACTTAATCTTACTGTTATGATGATGGTTCTGTCGCTGCCTCTGTACAGATATGTATGCAGGATGACGGCATGGCTGATAGATTTCTTTGAGAACCATAACCGTCATTTCAGACACCTGCTTAAAGGCTGATATATTAAAAATGTATTACTGCTTATTTAGAGCTTTTTCAGAGAATTCAGTTGTTACAAGGCTGCTGTAAGGAACTGGAGATTTAAGCTCACCAGCCTGCGTAAGAATGTCCTGTAAAAGATTAAAACTGTCTTCGGTGAATACAGTAGAGGTTTTCCATGTATCCTGTGATTTATATCTTTCAACAATTGCGGTTATTGTTGCAATATCGGTTTCTTTAAACTGAGGTGCAATGATGGCCGCAATTTCTGCTGATGAATGTGTATTGACATAATCAAGCCCCTTCTGTGTAGCGTTAGTGAATTTCTGGATTACATCAGGATTTTTCTTGATATAGCTTTTCTTTGCACAATATGCTGTGTAAGGAACATAGCCGCTTTCTACACCGAGCGAGGCGATAACGTGGCCTTCACCCTGCTGTTCAAGTAAAGTTGCAGAAGGCTCAAATTCAACTGTGTAATCACCTATTCCAGATGTGAATGCGGCAGAAGTTGAACCAAAATCAACATTCTGAAGGATTTCAAGGTCTGTTTCAGGGTTAATATTATTCTTTTTCAGAATATATTCAAATAACATCTGGGGCATACCGCCGGCTCTGCCGCCGATAACAGTTTTTCCTTTAAGTTCAGACCATTCAAAATTATCATTGGCTTCCCTTCCGACAAGGAAATTGCCGGCACGCTGTGTAAGTCCGGCAAAGTTGACAGCATAGTCATCAGAGCCTTCGGCATATACATAGATTGATGATTCAGAACCCATGAATCCAATATCTGCATCACCGGATATTAAGGCTGTCATTACTTTGTCAGCACCAAAACCATTAGTTACGGTAAGCTCAAGCCCTTCGTCGGCAAAATATCCATTCTCAATGGCGACATATTGTGGTGCATAGAATATAGAGTGTGTAACTTCGCAGAGAGTGATTTTTTTAACAGAATTGTCTGTTTTTTCTTTGTTGCAGGCTGTCATTGGAAATGTTGTGACCAGTATGATGGTCATAATAATAAATAATGATATATATTTGCTGAAATTCTTCAATGAAATTCTCCGTTGTAGCTGCTTTTATTGTTATAGTATTATTTTTCTGTAATTTTGTTCCACAAAAGTAATAAAAAGATTGTCATTTAATGAGAAATTATGGTATCATAATAGAAAATTACAGTGTAGATAATTTAATATCTGTATATGGAGGCGCGTTATGTTTAGAAAGAATAAAACAACAGCTAAAGCAGCGTCAGGTAATGATTTGAATACATTGCTTGATGTATTTGATAAGATAATATCTGGTGAGATATCGCATACAGGTGAATCACCGGCTGATATAACACTTTTTGAAAATCCTGAGGTTGCCAATAAGTTTAATGAAGTTGTTGAGACTTATAAGAGATTCAATAATAATTTCGTAATGAGACTTAATGAGGCTATGGAGTCAATTGGCGATAATTCATATGTAAAGAATATGATGGATGAGGTGCAGTCACAGGCTCAGGCTATTGGTGCTATGGGAGAGTCAGGACATAATCTTGAAGAATCTATTAACCACATTAATGTTGCCATGGCTGATATTAAGGACAATACTCATGAGATGCTTGCTGCTACACAGAACAGTACAGCTAATATGAATGAGAGTATTAAGGTTGTTAATGAGTCATCAGAAAAGATTTCGGATATTAACAGACAGGTACAGGAATTTCAGGACAAGATTCATAAGATTGGAGAGATTGTTGATATTGTGAAGAAGGTTGCAAGCCAGAGTAATCTGTTAGCTCTCAATGCTTCTATTGAGGCTGCAAGAGCAGGAGAGGCAGGAAAAGGTTTTGCAGTTGTTGCTGATCAGGTAAGACAGTTATCAAGCAGTACATCAGAATCTGCTGATGATATTGTTAATTATGTAAGGGAACTCAATGATGATATTGGAAGATTGGCAGTATCCATGGATGATACAACTGTTAAGCTTTCAGAAGGTAATTCAAAGGTTGAAGAATCACTTTCAGATATTGAAAGAATGAATAACCAGATGGTTGCAATTAATGATGCTGTTAACGGAATATTCGCAGATATTGATACACAGTCATCTATTACTACAGAATTTGCCAAGCAGGTAGACAGTATTGCGGCAAGCTATGATAAGTTATCTGATAACTGTATGGCTACAGGTACTCATATCTATAAGATTGGCAGATATATTGATACTGCAAGAAGTGATATGTTCAGGTCATTCTCTAATGTTACAACACAGGATATGATAAGAATATTCCAGATTGACCACTTTATCCTTATGTGGAGAGTATATAATAATGCTGTTGGATTTGAAACTCTTAAGGTTACACAGCTTAACAATCCGGATGGATGTAAGTTAGGTAAGTGGATGAAAGCACAGACAGATACGCGTATTACAGGAAGCAGACAGTTTAAGGATCTTGATGCGGCACACAGACAGATTCATAAATATGCTGTTGATTCTTGGAACGCCAAGGAGTCTGGTAATGTAGAACTTGCACTTGAATACTTCCAGAAGTGCTATGATGCATTTGGTGTATATAGTAATAAGATAGAAGAGTTCAAGAGCTATATGAGAACAATTGGTTATACTGATGAAACTGAAAAAGTGACTTTCAGAAAGTAATTAAAGTGAATGGTCTCCTATGGTGAAGCATAGGAGACTTATTTTAATGTAAGAAGGAATAGAGTGGTTTAGATAATTATAAGGAGATAGCAAACAGAGTATGGAAGAATATAAAGAAAAAGCAAAGGAAATTATGGTTATAGGCCATAAAAATCCTGACACAGATTCAATATGTTCGGCAATATGTTATGCTGATTTAAAGAATAAGATAACCGGAACAGATAATTATGTGCCTAAGCGGGCGGGACATCTTAATGAGGAAACTCATTTTGTACTGAACAGATTCGGTGTAGAGGCTCCGGAATATATTAAAGATGTACGTCCACAGGTAATGAACATAGAGATAAGACACACAGAGGGAATAGACAGAGAGATTTCGGTGCGTAATGCGTGGAAACTGATGGATTCACTTAATGTTGTAACACTTCCTATAACAGAAGGCAGAAAACTTACAGGCCTTGTTTCGATTGATGACATTGCCAAATCGTATTTTGAAACATTTGATAACAGAGTATTGTCGAATGCTAAGACAAGTTTTGCTAATATTGTTGAAACACTTGGGGGAAGAGTAATTACAGGTGATGAAAGCGAGATATTTGACAAAGGAAAGATGCTTATTGCAGCGGCTAACCCTGATATGATGGAGAGCATGATTGATGAGGGAGATATTGTAATTCTTGGTAACAGATACGAATCACAGCTCTGTGCAATAGAGATGGAGGCAAAATGTCTTATAATATGTGAGGGGGCAAAGGTATCCAATACAATTGCCAAGGTTGCAAAGAGCCATAACTGTATTATTATTGAAACTGATTATGATACATATACTGTTGCAAGGCTTATGAATCAGGCAATTCCGGTTGGATTCTTTATGACACCAAGAGACAGAATTGTATGTTTCAAGACAACAGATTATGTTGAAGATATTCAGGAGATTATGACTAAGAAAAGGTTCAGGGATTTCCCTATAGAGGATGAAAACGGTAATTATGTAGGAACTATTTCAAGAAGAAATCTCCTTCGTTCAGGCAGGAAGAAGGTTATTCTTGTTGATCACAATGAGAAGAATCAGGCAGTCAATGGAATTGAAGATACAGAGATTCTTGAGATAATTGACCATCACAGATTAGGACCTATACAGACAATCACCCCTGTATTTTTCAGAAACCAGCCTCTTGGCTGTACGGGAACAATTATTTATAAGATGTATCAGGAGGCAGGAATTAATATAGAACCTGTTATAGCCGGGCTGATGTGTTCGGCAATTATATCGGATACATTAATATTCAAATCTCCAACATGCACACCTGATGATATAGAAGCGGCAATGGAGCTTGCTGATATTGCAGGAATTGACCCTGAAGTGTACGGAAGACAAATGTTTGGAGCTGGAAGTAATCTTGATGAAAAGACAGACAGAGAAATATTCTATCAGGATTTTAAGAAGTTCGCAATTAATGATGTTACCGTAGGTGTGGGGCAGGTTAATGCAATGGGACCTGAGGATATAGAGAAGATAAAAGCAAAGGAAGTGCCGTTTATAGATACAGTAACAGGTGATGGTGGGCTTGATGTAGTATATTTTCTTATGACAGACATATCAACGGAATGCTCCTATGTACTGTGTTCAGGTAAAAATGCGGATACAATAATGTCACAGGCATTTGGAGTTGACAAACAGCAGGATACATATATACTAAAGAATGTTGTTTCAAGAAAGAAACAGTTCCTCCCGGCCATTATGGAAGCTATGGAGCAGTAGAGAAAATGGAGAATAGTGATGAAGGCATTACGAAAAGATGATCCCTGCTGGTGTAACAGTGGGAAAAAATATTGTGACTGTCACATGGAATTTGATAGAAAATTAGATAATTTCAAGAGAAAGTTTCATAAGGTACCACCAAGAAATATTATTAAGAATGAAGAACAGCTTGCAGGAATGAGAGAAAGCAGCAAGATTAATATTGCTGTGCTGGATTATGTTGCAGAGAATATTCATGCAGGAATGACAACTCAGGATATAGATGATTTGGTATACCAGAAAACAACCGAGATGGGTGGAATACCTGCACCACTTAATTACGAAGGATTTCCAAAGAGTGTGTGTACTTCAATTAATGAGCAGGTATGTCATGGAATACCATCTAAGAATATCCAGCTTCTTGATGGTGATATAATTAATGTTGACTGTTCAACGATATTAAACGGATATTTTTCGGATTCATCAAGAATGTTCTGTATAGGTAATGTTGCACCAGAACATAAGAAGCTGGTGGATGTTGCAAAAGAATGTGTTGAGTTAGGTCTTGCACAGGTTAAGCCATGGGGACATCTTGGAGATGTTGCGGCGGCAATAAATGAACATGCAAAGGCTAATGGATATTCAGTAGTAAGAGAAGTTGGTGGACATGGAATAGGTCTTGAATTTCACGAAACCCCATTTGTAAGTTATGTAATTAAGAAGGGAACAGGAATGGTCATGGCACCGGGCATGGTATTCACAATTGAGCCAATGATAAATGCGGGACTTCCAGACATATATATAGACGAGGGCAACAACTGGACAATATATACAGATGATGATTCGTACTCAGCACAGTGGGAAATAATGGTGCATGTGACTGAGGACGGATATGAGGTTATGAGCTACTAAAAGTTTGTGTATATTCGCAGATGAACACAAACAATAAAACAGACACAACACATCCGTCCTGACAGGACATACAACAATAAGTGAAAAGCTCCATATACTGTAGTGATACATGTATATGGAGCTTATTTTATGATGATGACACAACAGGTTCCGGCGATGTGCTATGTACCGTGGCAGCGTTGGGATGAATTATATGAGCCTTCGCGGGCAATTATGCGGGGAACTATGTTTCCTGTACTTGATAAACCATTTACAGGAGGCAGGTCATGAATTGTTGTAATAATATTAGAAATGAAAAAGCTATGATTATGAAGAATATTTATGAGCTTGGCTTTGCACTTGTTGAAACTATGCTTTATCTTGATACCCATCCGGATGATGCAGCAGCTATTGAATATTATGCAGAGATTAAGGATAAATATGTACAGTTTATGAAAAAATATTCAGATTATTATGGACCTCTCAGCATGGAATATATGGTAAATGACAACTACTGGATGTGGGTGGCAACACCTATGCCATGGGAATATAAGGGAGGTATGTAATATGTGGAATTATGAAAAGAGACTTCAGTATCCGATTAATATAAAGAATTGTAATCCTACGCTGGCAGCAATGATTATTTCGCAGTATGGTGGACTATACTTCAATAAGGTATACAATATAAAAAAGTTTAAAATTCTTGATTTATTTCATACATTGTATGATATAATATATAAAAACAAAGGGAAATAAATAGGAGATGGTTGTATGTATGACGTTCTGGATATTGCAAGGTTTGTAATTAACTACTGCAATGATAGGGAGTATGATATAAGCAACTTGAGATTACAAAAGTTATTATATTTTATACAGGCATATTATTTGGGTTTAAAAAATAAAATGCCTTTATTTAAAGAGGATTTTGAAGCTTGGGATTTCGGACCGGTTATTCCATGCGTTTATCAGGAATATAAAGCATTTGGTGGAAGCAATATACCTAAAATAAATAGATTTTTCAAAGGTGTGAAGCTTGTAAAGTATGACAAGAATATTATATCAAAAGCAGATAAAAATAATATAGCCCATGTTATTGATTTGTTTAGAAATGTTAGCACATCAAAACTTGTGTCAATAACACATGGTCAGGAACCCTGGATAAATGCATATAACTCATTTGACAAAACAATATATAAGGAGAATATAAAAAAGTATTTTTCAGCATGATGATAAGAGAAATAATAAAGGACATAATAAAGAAAAAATCTTCAAAAAGTGACTTTGAAAGTTTAGTTAAGAATACTAATTTAGAATCTGAATCTATTATTGAAGAATCTGATTACACTTCTATTACATCAAAACAAAAAGAACGGATAAATAATATATTAAATATGTTACAGACTCCAAGTGATAAATTTGATGAACAGGTGCAAAATACATATTTGGAATTTAAGAAAATATCAAAAAAGAGCGTATATTGTACTATGAGATAACAAATAGAATATTTAATATAGATGACAAGGAAGATGGTACAATATTATCTAATGCTGAAAAACTTGTTGATTATGCAGATGCTAATATGAATGAAAATGAAGACGATATTAGATGTTATAGAATGATTTGCAAATTTTGGGATCATTGTAATTTAGCATATAAACAGAAGGAATTAAATAAGAATACGCAAGAGTCACTAAATAATCAATTTAAATCATATATGGAGCCATATATTAATGATTTTAAACAAAGTGAAAAGGAAATGCAGACACAATATATTTCAATTTTAGGAATATTTGCAGCAATTGTATTAGCTTTTACTGGCGGTATGACGCTTTCGGCTTCTGTTTTAAATAATATTCATCATGCATCTGTTTACAAGCTTATAATTATTGCCTGTATTGTTGGACTAATATTTATGTTTATGATGTGGTTGTTAATGGATTTTATAAGAAGTATTCATGGACAATTAGATAGGAAATATTGGGTTATTATTGCTTTTTCTATCACTTTAATAATAATTGCATTGGCAGCATTTTATTGTTATAACAAAGACGATAGAATAGATGTAGATCAAGTTCAAACAATAGAAGAAAATAATGATACAATATATACTGATTAAAAATAGAAGGGAAAGTTCCCTTCTATTTTTGCAAGAAGAAATACACTTCTAACTTATCATTCTCTTTATCATACACACAATGATCCACAACACTCCTTATAGCATTAGCCCTTGTAAGAGTATCTTTAGAAGTATCCTTAATAATATTAAGAACAGATGTTATGTGTTGTAACATTTCATCAGATGAATCAGCTTCAGATGCTTTAAGAGAATCAAGCTGTGCTTCCAGAGCTTTCCTCTCGTTATCAATTATCTGTTTATTCTCTTTATATTCATCTATGGTGTCTATACCATCTCTATATGCTTGCTTTATTCTGACTTCCTTATCGCAAAGTTTAGACATCTGGTTTAGAATCATGTCTCTGTCTGTTGTATTACCATCATTTGGAGATTTCTTTAACTCATAGTGTAAATCCATGCTACCATCTAAAACACGCTCAAATGCTTCATATATGGCTTGCTCAAGGGCAGCAGTTTTAATGTAGTGGCTGTGTGAACATTTTCCTTTATTGTAATTACCGCACTGATATCTTGTGGCATTAAGACCGGCCATAAGAGAAGCTCCACAGTTAGAACATTTAACAATGCCACCGAGCCAGTGTTTCATGTGCCCTGCAGCTCTTGCTTTGTATGGACGACTTCTTAAAGCCATAAGGTGCTGCACTTCGTCCCATGTTTCTTTATCAATAATAGCTGGATGTTTGCCCGTAACGATAATCCACTCACTAATATCTTTAATAGTATGGTCGTCATGCTTCTGACGATTCCAGCGGATAGCACCATAGTAAAATGGATTACTTAAAATATATTCAACAGTACGACCTTCAAATGCTGCACCACGCTTTGTTTTATATCCCAGAGCATTAAGTTCTCTTGCAATCTCCAAATAGCTGTGTCCGGCAATGTAATCTTTAAATATCTTTCTTACAATAATAGCTTCAGGCTCATATATGTATGGTATGCCGGTATCCTTATTCATTTTGTAACCAAGAGGAAGAGAGGATTGGTAACCACCTCTTAGAGCTTTTTCAGTCATACCCCTCAGAACTTCACCTGAAAGACGGATAGAATAGTATTCGTCCATCCACTCTATTATTCTTTCAATGAGACTTCCAAAAGGACCATCTATGAGTGGCTCTGACACGCTAACAACTTCAACATTGTTTTTCTTCAGTAAAGATTTATAAACTATTGATTCTTCCTGATTACGGGCAAAACGGCTGAATTTCCATACAAGGATAACATCAAAGGGATGTTCCTTACTCTTGGCCATACCAATCATCTTCATAAATTCAGGTCGCTTATCAGCTTTCTTTCCGGATATACCATTGTCAATGTATATGTTTTCCGCAAGCAGAGATATATTATGTTTCTTTGCGTAATCAATCAGAAGCCTTTTCTGTGCATCAGGAGACAGTTCTTCCTGCTTATCGGTAGATACGCGAATATAGCCGGCGGCAATCTTCATGTTAAGAATATTTTTAGCCATACAATCACTCCCTTTTATAAAATATATGCGAAGTTGCACCGGTGCAACTTAAAAATGGGTATAAAAATAACACCTACTTGCAAAAGCGGTGTTCAGAATGATATAATATGGCTTGCCTAGGGCGATATTATATCATAGGCACTGCCTATGTAAGTATCGTGGTAAAAGCTCTTGTGTTGGTAGCACAGGGGCTTTTATTTATTATAAAACCATCTCGATAATAATACCGTTATGGTATAAAAAAGACTCTGGACCCGAAGGACACCAGAGTACGTTCAAGATTAGTTTACTTGTATTGTAATCAAGTGTCAATGTAGGCTATAAAGCTATAAAGTAAAATGAAAAAATCTATTTATCCTAATAGCTCCGGAATAAAATGCTATTAGATACATATGTTTGCAAGGAAGCTTATCTTTTACAAAGCTAGAGCAGGTACAATGTCTTAAATCTGCTTCGCATTTCTCGAAGCGACCTGTAGCCAACTTTTTATCTATATAGAAACTCCCAGCGTAAGTCATTGCTGCATCTTGTTTTGCTATCTGATCTGGCAGAGCATGTATTTCATTGCTGAAATCTGGCCAGCTAAGTATTTCACATCTTCCATATGTCAATGTTATATCCTCTCTTTACATATTATAACGAATCTGCAACATCTACTGTTAAAGTTATTATGCAATTTTTGTCAAAGCCTCCATTTTTAATAATTTCTGCTGGAAGTCTTGGATATTTGTTGCCTTTAATAGAAAATTTTTTATTATTGTATTTAGAACATACAGGACAAGTCTTGTTAGTTGATAGAAATACAGTATCACATTTCCATCGTCTAGCTTTTTTTAATTCTTCATTTATTCTTAATAAGTTAGAAATTCGTTTGTCTGCAAATTCAGGATGGCGTTTGCATATATTTTTAAATTCTAATTCAGCCACATCGTTTTCATTATTTTGTTGCAAGAATTTAATCAAACGCAAATAATCCTTTTCCAATAAAGGCGGTTTATCATATGCATCAGATAATTCGTTAGAACGGCGTAAACATGCAATGGCTAAGTCCATTTGCTTATTTTTCTTAAACGCTGTAGCCATTCGCTGAAGTGCGTAATATGATGGGTTACCATCAATAGTATCATTAATGCATACTTTGATGATAGCATCATATGTAGTTATTGAAGCACTGTTAAGATGCCTTTTAAATAATGCCATAATTTTTCTCCATTAATTCTGGTGTGCAAAGATTTCAACAAAATCAACATCTTTGCACTGTCTGTCATAATCTCCATTTTCAATGTGTGTTAATTCGTGATGATATGATTTAAGATGTTGTTCTCGGTTTAGCCGAGAATTAAGCACGATTGTAAAAGAATCATCATTATTATTAACAGTGTATGCCTTTATTGTAGGAGGCATATCTGCGTAAATAACATTAGTAGTAATATTAATCATCCCCTTTATTTGACATTCTATCTATCATTTGCTTAACAAAGTCGATATCTTCTTTCTTAACCTTGCGAGAAGCGTCAAAGAGAACTTTGTATTCAGGATTCTCATACATAAATTGAGCCATATCTCTGGCATCATCATCAAGGTAATACCTATCAGGAATAACCTCAGTAGTAGGTTTTTTGCCTAGTAAATAGTTCATATCAACATTAAATGTATCAGCAATTAATTCCAAAGTTTCAAAATTCGGTTCTCTTTCACCATTTTCATACATTCCAATAGCGCTTCTGGATACACCAAGTTTATCAGCCATTTGCTGCTGAGTAAGTCCACTTTGTTCTCTTATTTTTCTGAATATGTTAGGAAAATCACCCATATAATTCAACTCCTTATGCTACTTTAAATATATAATAACACGAAATGTGGAAAAATCAAGAAAAATTCCACAAAATGTGTTGACACGATATGTGGCAAGTGATATATTACAGTTGAGCCACAAAATGTGGCATGAAAGGAGTGATAATTTGCAACCCAAGGAAATAGGCAACAGGTTAACAATGTTAAGAGGAAATAAGCCACAGAGTGAAGTTGCGAAAGCAATAGGCATAAGTGATTCGGCTTTGTCTATGTATGAATGTGGCGAAAGAATCCCAAGAGATTCTATAAAGATTAAACTGGCACAGTATTATGGAAAGTCGGTTCAGTCTATTTTTTTTGATTAATAATGACACGATATGTGACATTATCTATTCGAGGAGGTGAGAGAGTGAATTATACAGCAGTAGCGATAACAGCAATTATCTGCATAACAATATTGGTATTATGCCATGAACCTAAAAAGCGTAAGTAGCATATAAAACATAAAAGGGCATGAGGTGAACTGATGAATATAGTTATAAAAATTATTGAGGGAGAGAAAGTGATTGATTTTTCAGAACTTGATAAAAATACAAAAAAAGAATACGGACAGCGCCTCAATGAGCAGGCTCTTAGTGCAATGGGGTATGTCCGTAGTAAGGAGGCAAAATGAGAAGAGTAGGATTGATAATCACATTTAACAAGAGAATCAATGAGAATCTTCGAATTGGTAACACGGAGCTGGCTGCCAAATGGTACACAAGGTTGAGATTGTTGGAGATATTCAGCTTTGTACCGGAAGGAGCTTACAGACTTCCAACTATATAAAAAAGAGCCGCTTGGACCAGCGGCTCAGTACTTAGAACATTAAATGCTCTGCAAATATAACAATATTATTGTATCAGAAATGTTCAAGTACATCAAGAAAAAATAATAAAATGGTCTTTTTTCTTGGGCTTGTAATGAATATTAACAAGTCTACGAAACAAAGATTGTTAAAAAGGGGTGTACATGAAAAGAAGAGGTACAAGGTACATTCCCTATGACTATGAAGCGGCAATTGATAAATCTGTAGAAGATATGAATGAGGTCTTCATGGAGTACATGCTGAAGACCAAATACAGGTGCGTCTACACATGTAAGGAGATTCGGGCAGGTAATCAACTTGAGATAGAAATATATCCAGAGTTCACCAGGAAAGAGGACATTCCGGAAGAAGGGAGAATTAGGGATAAAGAAACTCAGAGAAACCTGAACAATAAGAATGCCATTAAATATTGTGGAAGACTGATTATAGAGAATTTCACAAATGATGATATATGGATGACGCTTACATATGCAGAAGGGAATGAGCCAGCATGCTGGGATGAGGCTGTAAAGAATATGACTAATTACATCCGACGGATTAATTACAGACGCAAGAAGTTAGGTCTGCCTAAAGCCAAGTACATATATGTTACAGAACATGATCCTGACGCAAAGATACGCTGGCATCATCACGTCATTATAGATGGGCTTCTTGACAGAGATGTATGTGAGAAGTTGTGGAAGCTGGGAGAGCGTTCCCAGTCAAAGAGACTTGAGGAAGATGCTTATGGTCTTGTAGGAATGGCAAAGTACATAACAAAGGACAAGCACCGACAGAAAAATGAGAAGCGGTGGAACTGCTCTACAGGACTTAGACAGTTCAGAGTTCGTAAGGTCCGTTCTAAGAGAAAAGGCGGAAATGGGCGGTATGTTCCTGTAAGCAAATATATAGACACATTTGTAAGAGATAAGGCTGCAAGGGAAGCAGAAATACAAGCCTGGCATCCGGAATATTCTCTTCTGGAATCACAGGTGTATTACAACGGAGTAAATGGCATGTTTTATATAACAGCAAGACTCCGGGATTGGAGAAAAAGAGATGCAAAAGGTAGACGTATTCATCCAGACGACAGCTAAAGGTCCGGTAATAAAGAAACATACGGCATATATGTATGTCTTAAAGATAGTAATTAATGGCAAAGAGTTCATTAGAAACGGCAAGGGCACGCTTGAAAATGTAACAGAGAATCAGGCAACGCTGCAGGCAATAATACATGCATTAATGCGCTTCCATGAAAACTGCGAAATCCGCATAAATACTAGTTGCGAGCATGTATTAAATAGCTGTAGAAATGCTTGGCCGCAACAATGGGAAAAAGCCGGATGGACGAAAGCTAATGGGAAAGAGGTAAAAAATGCGGACTTGTGGCAGCAGTACTTAAATGTCAGTTGTGGCCATGTAATAAGCTGGTCTGATTCAGCGCATGAATTTACCAAGTACATGGAATATGAGCTTAAGAAGATGGAGGAATCATGGACGAAGTAAAAATAAAAAGAGAGCTGGCTCGCCTTAAGTGGCTAAGAAAAGCGGCGTACATGATGCCACCCTGTAAAACAGCGGATGAAACAAGCATTAAGGTTACTAATCTTACGATACTTAGCGGAGAGATAGCGAAGTTGGAGAGACAGTTATACATATGCCAGCATCCGGAGGTAGACAACATATAATGCAGAAATGCGGAAAACCGCATAAATACTAGGCGGGAGTAATGTTTTACTCCGGAAATATCTACATGGTACTTATTCACAGTCAGATTAAGAATATATCACAGTAATTTTATCTGGCAGCAGTCCACCCGGGAATCCGGGTGGGGAAAGGAGATATATGGAAAGCATAATGCAGGACATAAAGGAATGTTACCTGTGCCGCATGGAAATGCTGCAGAACAACAATTTTAAACAGTTGCCTTCCAGTGGGCTTGAGTGCCACCACATCATGCACGGAACGGCCAACAGGAAGATATCAGAGCATTACGGCTTAAAAGTGTGGCTTTGTCCGGAACATCATAGAACCGGCAAGGATGCAGTACATAAATGCAGGGAAACGGACCTGAAGCTTATAAAAGCAGGCCAGGCGAGATTTGAACAGGTATTCAGCCATGGTGAATGGATGCAGGTTTTTATGAAAAATTATTTGTAGGAGGAAATATGATGTTTGAGGTATTTGGAGAATTTGATTCTGCAGAAGAGATAAATAAGGCAGCTGCGGCACAGCTTGAACAGGGGGACATGCAGGCTGTAAGGGATATAGCAAAAGAGAACGGACTGGATCTGGATGATGCAGAAGACTATATAGCAGGAGATATGGAGGAGCTGTGTAATCCGCTTATGGCTGCACTTGGAAAATTAAAGATTGAGAGAGCAGATTTAGAACTTAAGGGAGTTCTTGAAGACTGGTACGACATTGTAACGGATATGTGCGTAAATGATGAAGCAGTAAGGGCAGCAGTCAGGCGTAAGGATAAGAGTCTGAAGGTGTTTATGAGCCTGATTCTCGCAAAAGCATTTGATACGAAAGAGCTTGTAAGCAGTAAGATTGTGAAAATTACTAAGGTAAAAAACGGTAAAGAGCAAATGAGAAGTCCAGTATACCTTGGAATTCCCAACAGAGCTGAAATAAGGAATATATGTAAGGATTATTACTTAAAATAGGAGGTTCACATGAAAGCAATAAAAGCATTTAATTCAGATTTATGTGCAACTCTGGGGAAAGGCGTAATGCAGTACGAACCAGGTAAGACTTACAAGGAAAGTGAAGCTAAATGTGCCCGCAATGGTTTTCATTGTGCAGAAAATCCACTGTGTGCATTAGGATATTACAGCGGTTTGGACTCTAGATTTTTTATCGTGGAAGCAGGAGGAGAAGTTAACCAGGATGGAAATGGCACGAGAATATCGTGTACAGAAATAACACTGCTTAAAGAAATAACCAGAATACAGCTTGCAGCGCTTGCATGTGAATATATTCGGAAACACCCAGACAGAGAGGAAAAAGGAACACATCTTAATCGTGATGTAGGATCCGTAAATTTAAAAGGAGATTTTATTATAGTAAGAGGCAAAGAACCGAGAGGCAGAGGAGTTAAAGGCTCTTATATATTTCTGATTGAAGAGAAAAGAGATAGTCTGGAAATAGAATCGATACAGGCCTTATATGTAGACGGAACAAAGATAAAAGCAGATAAGTACTATAGATTGAGGGGTGGCGCAATATGCAAAGAAAAGAATTAAGAGCATTAAAACGCATATATGCGACACCGACAATGAGAAGGATTGCACAGGATAATAAGCTGGATAAGCCGATTGTTTATAAATACAGCTGGCATAAATACACATACAGCACAAAATATGACATGATGCTTAGGTGTCAGAGCCGGGGTTCTATTCTTATGATTGCAGTATTTTTTCCGGATGATGTAGCAAAAGGGTTTAAGTATCCTGTATATGAAATATATTGCAATCCTAAAGGATGTGAATACATCACAAGAGAAAGAAATCCCGAAGACGGTAAAGAAATAAGATGGACAAATGCACTCGTATTTAATCTTGAAAGAATTGATACAATAAGATTCTTTAATTATGAGCCTGACTTGAAAATAAGAAAAAGAACAATATGGCAGAATAATGATGGTAAAAAGGAGATAAAACAATTTCTAGGAACCAATATGAGCGGACTTGAAGGGCTTATTGAATATCAGCATCGTTGTAAATTATATAGTATTAAAAAAGCTGAAGAAAAGGAACAGGAACCGTGGGATGAGGAACTGGCGTTAACCCCGCCTGTGCTGAAAGGATTTGAGAGATGGTCCAAGCATGAGGCTATGAATGAAAACTTTATTTTTTATGAGAGTATACACAGTCCTACAGGGTATTGTTCCTACTGTGAAAAGGAAGTCCCACTTATAAAACCGAAACGAAACGGAGAAGGTAAATGCCCTTGCTGCCATAAGAAAATTATATTTAAGCTTAGAAGCAAGATAAAAGGTTTAAGAACACGGGCAATATCAACAAGCTGTATACAAAGGATTGAAGGTGGATATGTTGTAAGAACATTTAAAGTTAATTCTGCATACAGGAATGCAACATACGATAAACCGGATTGGTCATTTATAGAATATCAAAGAACATTCATGTATAGCGATGGACGAATAACAACATATGAATACGAAACATATAAGAATAAATACCTTAGATTCTGTAAACAGGAAAGTAAGCTCCCGTATGAATATTACAATAGAAAGATTAAGCTTTATCCCAGAAATCTAAGTCTTTTAAAGAAAAGTGTATTAAGAAACAGTGCAATTGACTTGTGGCCGATTCTGCCATACAGCCCTGCAAAGTATTTGTATGTAGAAAAAGGCAATCCGGCAATAGAAATGTTGGCAAAAATAAAGCTTTTTGGACTGGCAAAGGAAATTATCAAAACAGGATATGATAAAAATTTACTAAACCAGGATGAAACGGAATTAGCCAAGATGCTTAAAATTGATAATGCCCGCCTTAAAAGATTAAAAAATATGACTCCAACGCTTGTAACATTGAAGTGGATGCAGTATGAAAAGCTGGCAAATACAATATGGCCAGACGACATGATATCTGAATTCGGGCAGAATGAAATAGAAGTAAGTGAGCTTAATTTTTTGCCTAAACCAATAAAATACATGAAAGTATACAACTACATAAGACGGCAGCAGATATTAAGCGGAGAGACCTTTAAACAGACATTTATTACATACAGGGATTATTATTGCCTTGCAGAACAAAATAAATGGAATATTGCTAGCACGCAGATTTCTATGCCGAAGAATCTCGAACAGGCACATATGAATGCAATATTATTTTCTCGTGGAACATCTATAAAGAATCAGACGGAAAAGTTAGAAAAGGAATGGCCATTGTGCAATAAGATTCTGCCAGATTTAAAGAAGTATGAATACAGCAATAACGAATATTCGGTTGTAGCACCTGTATGTATAGAGGATATGGTTCGAGAAGGGATAGCATTAAATCATTGTATGGACCATGCAGATTTTTACTACGACAGGATCCAGCAGAGAGAAGCATATCCGTTTTTTCTGAGGAAGACTAACCAGAAAGATATGCCTTGGTACACACTTGAAGTAGAAGCTTCCGGAAACATAAGGCAGAAAAGAACAACTGGAGATAATCAGAACCCAGACCTTGAGCCAGCAATACCATTTTTATATGAATTTATGGAGCATTTTAAGCAGGTTATGAATGCGGAAGAAATAAAGCAGGGAATAAAAGCAGATAAAAAGCGTAAGGAAGAATATAAAAAGCTGAGAGAAGAACAGAAAAAAGTATGGCATGGTAAGTTGGCCGGACAGTTGCTTGCTGATGTTCTGGAGGCGGATTTTATGCAGACAATTTAACAGAAGGAGCAAATATGATAGAGATAATACCTACAGGAACATTTGATGAGTGGCAGCAGGCATTGGATACGGAATTTAGTAAGAGTGCCGAGAGCTTTATAAGAATAGGATATCTATTAAAGATAGCAAGAGATACGGATATTCTTAAGGATACACCGTATGCAAATGTAATTGATTACGCTAAAACAAGATATGGATTGGATAAGACACAGGTGTCCAGATTCATTGCTATAAATGAGAGATTCGGAAGTAAAGAAGATGATTCTGCCCTGGGGGATAAGTATAAAGGATTTGGATATGCCAAGCTTGCTTTAATGCTTAATATGCCGGATGAAATCATAGAAGAAATATCGCCGGATTATTCTAAATCTGAAATAGAGGATATTAAGAAAGAGATCGATGAGGAAAAGAAGATATCTGACATAGAGATTTTAATCGAGGGCAAAGAAGAATGTATAAAAAAACTTAATGAACTTGAGCAGGTACTGCATCAGCTGTTCCATGACAATCCAGAACTGTTTATGAAGATACATACATCAACATATGAGACAGCAGAGCTGATAGATATATTTGCTCCTGCAGGAGAAATGATATATTCAGTTCGTCTTTTAGGTGTTGGCCGTCTTATGTTAAGTATCAAGGCAGACTCTGGCAGAATTACAATAACTAATGTTAGAAACATGGAAAAGACAGAGTGGAACATAGAGGAGCTTGCGGAATCCGTAATAAATATATTTAGCATGGCAGTGGATACAGAAGATCCGGCTAAGGCATGGACAAGCATCTATAAAGAGGAATATCCGAAAAAAGCAGAAGTTGCACCGGTGCAACAGGAAAAGCCAGTGCAGAGGAAAGAAAAGAAAGTACAGAAAGCCAAGATTGAGAAACCTAAGCCCCAGCCGGTAGAAGAGCAGATACCAGGGCAGGACAACGTGCTTAATCATCCGGAGTATTTACCGGAAAACGGCAATAATAAGGCAGATTCCACAGAAAATGTGCAGGAAACAGATACATTTGTGGATAAGCAGCAGGAAAAACCGCCATATTCTGAAAAAGTTTCTGTAGAGAAAGAAAAAACAGAGTCAGAGATGCAAACAAATGCAATAAATACAGAATGTGAGGACGAAGTAGACGCACTTGGAAACTACATGAATTGCTGGGAGGCCATATGTGATGCACACCGCAAGATTGCCCTGTTTATCGAGGATTACAGCACATCTGATATAACACCGGATAATATGCGAATAGAAGCAGCACGCATAAATGCGGTTACATTGGCGGAAGAATTAGAACACTTAAAAGCTCTGTAGACCGCATAAATACAGAATAAGGAGAATGATTATGATTAAATGTGATAAAAATAGAATTGAAATAAAAGGAACACCAGTAATACTTGTTGGAGAATTAGGAACAGCAATACAGACTGTATATAGAGCAATGCTTAATACAGGTATTGATAAGGCATTTGCTGAAGAAAGAATTAAGAAAACCTGTGAACTGGCACTTTTAACAGATGAAGAGCAGGAAGAGGTATCAAAAAACCTTGATAGAAAAATAGATGAAAAGTTGGATAAATTGGCTAATGCAATATTAAAGGAACTTTTTGAGGGAGGTAGTAATGATGGTCAATAGAGATTGTATAATGGCTAATCTTGAGCAGAGAGATTGTAAGGGGCTTATTGAGTTATATTGCGCCAAGGAGGATAAGCCTTGCCCATTCTATAAGCCGTCGGATAAATACAATAGAGATGGCAGCAGAAAGGATGGTTATGCGAAGCAGAAGCAAAACTGAAAGAATTGAGAGGTAATCAGAATGGAAAAGTATAAATGCATTAAAGAATTTTATGTTCCAAAATATGACGAGAACGACAGCCCTACTGACGAATACATAACAATTCATAAAGGGAGCATATATGAGCATACGGATGGCTACATAGGTGAATCAGATATACGATTGTACTTAGAAGATGGGGATGATGACTATGGTTATCTCGATATTACATACAAAAGATTGAATGAGCATTTTGAAAGAATTGCATAAATCAAAAAGAATTGAGAGGTGCGAAGATGAGCAGAAGACGACATAAACACCTATGTGAGTATACCTGTTGTGAGCAATGTTCTAAGAGTGTGGCAGCAGACGGAACGTATACATGTAACAATAAGACCGTTATAGAGAACTACATGCCGGCGGAAGATTACTTCTGGTGCGATGGAGAGATGTTTATCAGGAGGGAACAATTTCTTTTCAAGTGATAAACAAACCATCAGCCGAAAGTTATGAGGTTTTAGATGAATGTTCTGTTATCGGCAACATTATTGACAATGCAAAGTTGTTAGAAAGTGAGAAATAATATGAAAGAGAGTGAAGCATTAGAGTGGATAAAGGAATTAAAAGGTTCAGAAGAAATACTAGAATTTTATTATGCTGAGAGTTTTATAAAGGCTTGTGATATGGCAGTACAGGCACTTAAAAAACAGATACCAAGGAAGCCGAGAAAAACCGATTCGTACAGAGGCGTATTAAAAAGAGTATATGCTTATGTATGCCCTACTTGCGGAAATGTATGTTTAGAAAAATACATGAACGAACGGCAGAATACAATGTTTTGTTGGAATTGCGGTCAAAAATTAGATTGGAGTGATGAAGAATGAGATTGATTGACGCAGATGTATTTGAAGAGTTTACAAGAAAAAATTGTACAGATTCACTTGTAGATTTGTGGTGTGAATTAATACGAAGGCAACCGACAGCTTATGATGTAGACAAGGTTGTGGAGCAGTTGGAAGAACTTAGAAAAGAATGTGAAGACCCATTGCAAGATTATGACCCAAATTATTTTATTGATAAAGCAATCGAGATTACGAAAGGTGGTGGAGTAGATGGCAATTAAACCTATTTTATTCCATACCGAGATGGTGAGAGCAATTCTGGAAGGGAGAAAGAGTTGTACTCGGCGGTTAGTAAAGCCTCAGCCAGACGGAAAGCATACATTTCCGCTCGGTTTTGTTACAGACAGCACAGAAAAGAAAGAGGTAGGATGCTTTGGATTTGGCATTGATGAGTGCGGCGGTTCTATTAAGTATGTAAAGCCACCGTATCAGCCGGGCGATATTCTGTATGTCCGAGAAACATGGATGGATTATGCTGGACTGACAATGTACAAGGCTGATTGCGACAAATACAAGTTAGAAAGCCTAAATTTTGCTGGTTTTGGATGGCACCCATCCATCCACATGCCGAAAGAAGCTGCACGCATCTGGCTTAAAGTTACGGATGTGAGAGTGGAACGGTTGCGGGAGATAACGGAAGCACAGGCGAAAGCAGAGGGTATAAGAGGATACTCTAAGGATGGAAATCTTTATAAGTATGCTGTAACTGATGATTGGTGGATTGATTATCACAATAAAAATAGAAAATCGTTTTTTGGTGGTACTTGGTGGCAGGATATGCCTAGAACTGCAAAGGATGCGTTTTCGTATCTTTGGGACAGTACCATCAAGAAATCTGACTTTGACCGCTATGGTTGGAATGCAAATCCGTGGGTGTGGGTTATCGAATTTGAGCGATGTGATAAGCCGGAAAGTGAGGAATAAAGATGAGTGGGTTAATTGATACATTAATTAAAATGCTTAAAGATAGTAATGCAGGATTTATCTCGACTAAGGTAGGCGAGTACACGATTATTGTTACGGATGACGATGATGGAGCCAAGGTGCTTAATGAAGCTTGGGATGATTATGTAGAAGAGAGTGAGGAAAAATAATGAACAGAGTAATTTTATGTGGCAGGCTGACTAGAGAGCCGGAGATTAGATATTCACAGACAGCAGATGAGAAGAGGGGAGGTGATGAATAACTTGAAAAATAACAATATAAAAGACCTTCTTAAGCAGTACAATGATTTGGTCAAGGAGAAACAGGAAATACAGGCTGCGATTGATAAGATACAAAGAGAACTGGATAAAATGGAAGCTGAAGGATATACGGAAAAGGATAGTGTTACAGGTGGAAATGGGGGTAAGCAACATTTTGTTGTAGAAGGCTTCCCTTATCCGGCATATTCACGGAAGAGAACACTTCTTTTAGTGCGACAGCGGCAGCAGATGGATGTTAAAGAAAAGATAGATACACAGATTAATCTAATAGAGCAATGCATAAATGAAATTGATAACAGTAGAATGAGGCGGCTTATAACATTAAGATACATAGAAGGCTTATCCTGGGTGCAGGTAGCAAGAAAGATGGGAAAACACCACACAGCAGATAGTTGTAGAATGGCAGTAGAAAGATTCTTATCAAAAATTTAAAGTTTGTTCGCTCTGTTCGTTTTGTCTGTGTTAATATCTAAACTGACCAAGGTGGACATGATGAACAGCATGATTTCTCCATTATTAAATAACCCCGGTAAGGCACTGGATTAAGACCAGTGTCTTTTTTTATTGAAATATGCAAGAAAATGTTTTATTATAATCATAAAATTAAATTTAAAGGGGAATAGTATGGATAATAATATTATGAATCAGGAGTTAGCTGTGACTGATGAAAGCAGAGAATTAGCTATATTTAAATCTGCATATTATCATTTAAATGCAAAACCAGATAGTTTATCAAGAGCATATCCGCGGAAAGTTATAGTAACAAGAGATGATATATTGGAATTAAATAACCGCATAAATAATAAAATTCTTTTAAATTATCAGGATGATGGGTATATAGCGACAATAACGGTTAATTTAAAAGATAAGCATGAAATTGTATTTAATTGTTGGGAGGAATTTATAAATCATGAATGGATTGAAAGCAGTCCAATTTCAAGCATATCTTTACAATGGAATTTTAATGTGAGAATTCCAGGATATTCACAACCTCAAAATCATAACTTGGTTGTAAAAATAACAAATGGTTTAAGACCTGAAGAAGTATTAAATTTGATTTTTTCAGGTAAAATAGAAGATTTTGATGAGATTGAATTAAATTCAATACCCATAATTGCAAGGGTTGATTTTATACAAGTGATATTAGGAGAAGAATTATTAAATATAGTTGGAGAATGGGTTAAGGGATTAAGACAGAATAATGAAACTAAGAATCCTATAATTTTGCTAATGAAGAGATATAGAAAGAAGATTGCACAATATTTTGAGTATATTTCACTAATAATGATGTTTGTATTGATAATTGGTATAGATTCCCATTTAATAAATAAATTGGGGGTTACAGTAATTAGTGAATTAACATTGAAACAATTAAAACTATTACTTATATATGTATCTTCAAGCGCTATGATAATATATTTTTCAAAACAATTTTTTGAAAATTTAGCGCAATGGGTATATGATAAACTATCTGAATATGGACAAATATTTATATTTAATATAACAAAGGGGGATGTGAATTTTCAATATAAAATAAAAAACGAAGATAAAAATAATGCAAAATCTATTGTGTTACGTTTTATTTTAACATTGATATTCAATATAGTATGTGGTATTATAGCATCAATATTATGTAAATAAGAGGATGGTAAACAGATATGGTAAAGAATTTTTTAAGAAAATTAACAAAATTAATTTATGATAAATGTTTTGCCATTTTATTAGATGATGATTATGAAAAAGATTTTGATAGAAATTATTCAAAATATTTAAGATATTATAGAAAAAAGACATTTTAAAATGCAAAACAGAATTTAAAAATTTAATGATTTATAGGAAGCTATGTTTTAACGATATAAACTCGTTGAGACATAGCTTTTTATTTGATTTGTTAAAAGCAGAAAGGAGCTGGTTGTGTGGGATTAACAGACAAACAACGGAAATTCTGTGATGAATACCTTATAGACCTTAATGCCACACAAGCGGCTATTAGAGCGGGGTATACAGAAAAGTATGCAAATACAAATGCATCAAAATTACTACAAAATACTACAATTTCACAGTATATAGGAGAGAGACAAAAAGAACTATCTCGCAAGACGGAGATTACTCAGGAGCGAGTGATCAGGGAACTTGCGTTGATAGCTTTTTCTAATACAGCAGATTATGCACATGTAGTTGAAAAGAAAATGAAAGCAGAAGTAGGTGGAATGCTTGTGGATATACTTGATGAGGACGGCAAACCTGCTACATATAGGACTGTAGAGCCAGTATTGACAGAAGAACTTACAGAAGAACAGAAGCGTGCATTAGCTGTTATTAAGAAAGGACGAGATGGATTGGAGGTCAAGCCGTGTGATAAGGTAAGGGCATTGGAACTTCTTGGCAAACATCTTGGCATGTTCACAGACAAGATAGAAGCTAATATAAACGATTCTGTAAAGAATGAGCTTGCAGAGCTTCTTGCTCAGCGTAAAGCAAGGGGTGAGCCTGATGCTTCTAAGTGATAAGTATTGGGATTACATAGATACACCGGCAAGAGCAGAATTCCTTGAAGGTTCTACTGCATCAGGCAAGACAACAACAGTAGCGGTTAAATTCATCATGAATGTAGCTGAATCAGATATGAAGCTACATGTTATAGCCGGTAATACAACAGGTGTTATTGAGAAGAATATTATAAATGCTGATATGGGATTGCTGCAGATATTTCCCAATCTTGAATACTGTGGAAACGGTGATAAAGAGAATAAACTTCCACATATTAAATTCAAAACTGGCAGCAGTACAAAGATAATATATATTCTTGGTTACGATAATGCCAGCAAGTGGAAGAATGCCTTGGGTTCACAGTTTGGATGTGTGTGGGTAGATGAGTGCAACACAGCTAACATAGACTTCATACGAGAGATATTCGGACGTTCTGAATACTTTGTAGGTACACTTAATCCTGATGCACCTACATTACCCATATACAGCGAATACATCAATCACGCCAGACCGATTGATAAGTACAAGGCAGATGTGCCTGAAGAGATATGGAAGGACCTTAACGGTTGTGAGCCTATTAAAGACTGGGTATATTGGTTCTTCACATTTGAAGATAATATATCCATGACACCAGAGAAGATAGAACAGAAAAAAATGAGCTATCCTCCCGGTACCAAGATATATAAAAACAAGATATTGGGATTAAGAGGCAAGGCTACAGGTCTTGTCTTTTCTAATTTCTGCAAGAGACATGTTATTACAAAGGAACAGGCTAAGGCATTTATTAAGCGAGAATATGACGACAAGCAGACAGAATGGTTTGTAATATATACAAGCGGTCTTGATACGGCATATTCAACCAAGAGTCCTGATACTATTGCTATGTCCTTTATGGGAATAACCAACAAAGGCAAGTTGATAGTACTGGATGAAAAGGTATATAACAATGCGGCTCTTGATATCCCCATAGCACCGTCTGATACAGTAAGAAATTACATAGACTTCCTGGAACGCAACAGAAAAGAATGGGGCGGCATGGCAAAGAACACCTTTATTGATAATGCTGATCAGGCAACAATAACAGAATTTGCCAAGTATAAGAGAGAGCATCACGAATGCCTATATATATTCAATAATGCATATAAGAAAGTAACAATAATAGACAGAATAAACCTGCAGCTTGGCTGGATGTCCTTTAACGACGAAAAGGGCAAAGAGCCAAGTTATTATGTTGTAGATACATGCACGAACTACACAGGGGAACTGCAGGTATACAGTTGGCTGGAAGATAAAGACTGTGAGCCGGAAGATGGAAATGACCACATGGTAAACAGTACGCAATATGGTTGGATACCATACAGGGACAAAGTTGGAGTAGAGAACAGATAGGAGAGTGAGAGAGGTGAGCATATTTAATACTATGGCTGATAAGATAAGAGATGGAATAAGGACATGGTTGCGTGTGCAGCCGGCACAGAGAGGAATAATTAATATACAGGAAATCTTCGACTTTGAAGGTAATGCCATTAAGAATAAGATATGGTACAGAGGTGTAAGTGAAGAGCTGTCACAGCTGTATGATCAGATTGATGGAGATAAGACAAGATTCTGGGCTGCAAAATGCTCTCCTGGATTAGCGATAAGAAAGATACATGTAGGATTACCGGCAATGCTGGTTGATATGCTTGCGAGTATTGTTGTTGCAGATATGAACGAGATAGATGTTGGCAGCAGGCAGTCAGACTGGGATAAGATAGCAGAAGAAAACGATTTTGCAGAACTTGTAAAGCAGGCAATAACAGACACTCTTATTGTTGGAGATGGCGCATTTAAACTATCCATAGATACGAATCTAAGCCAGTATCCGATTATAGAGTTTTATCCAGGCGACAGGGTAGAGATAATAAGAGAACGCGGCAGAGTGAAAGAGGTTGTTTTTAAGACAATATATACAGTTAAGAATCAGGAATACATCCTACTTGAAACGTATGGCAAAGGCTATATCACATATATGCTCACAAGAGATAACAAAGAATGTGATATTAGCAATGTGCCGGAGCTTGCAGGTTTAAGACCTGTAACATGGGAAGATAGAAGTTTTATGATGGCCATACCGATCATGTTCTATAAATCAGCGAAGTTTAAAGGTAGAGGTAAAAGTATCTATGACAGTAAGATAGATGAATTTGATGCACTGGATGAAGCATGGAGCCAGTGGATGGATGCCTTAAGACATAACCGTACAAAGGAATATATACCCGAGAATTTACTTCCTCGAAATCCAAGTGATGGAGCTGTTATGCTGCCAAATTCATTTGATAACGCTTATATACAGTATTCGTCTCCTATGGCAGAAGGTGCAAATTATAAGATTGAAAGAGAACAGAGTGAAATACCACATGAAGGGTATCTTGCTACATATATCACGGCATTGGACCTTTGCTTACAGGGAATCATGAGCCCTTCTACATTGGGAATAGATGTAAAGAAGCTTGATAATGCAGAAGCACAAAGGGAGAAGGAAAAAGCAACGCTGTACAGTAGAAACAATATTGTAAATCAGCTCCAGAAGGTTCTTCCGAAGCTTGTAAAAATGACATTGCAGGCGATAGATACACTTAATAATTCAACAACACAGGACATTGATGTTGATGTGACATTTGGTGAATATGCGAATCCTAGCTTTGAGAGCCAGGTTGAGACAGTGAGCAAAGCCAAGCAGGGAGGCATTATGAGTGTAGAAGCGTCCATTGATGAGCTGTATGGTGACACTAAGGATGATGACTGGAAACAGGAAGAAGTTGCAAGGCTTAAGGCAGAACAGGGAATTGAACAGATGACAGAACCGGAACTTAATACAGAATTAGATGGATTTGAAGTGGAAAGCTTTTAATGAGGTAGCCTATGTTAAATACGGACTATGATATAGAGAAAGCATTTAAAGCCATAGAAGATGAGCTGATTGCTTCTATGATGCGCAATCTTGCGAGCCACAGAGCAGAAGAGACTGATATGGGGTTTAACTGGTCACAGTGGCAGGTAGAACAGCTTAAGGCTCTGGAAAAGTATAAAGCACAGAATAAAAAGAAGTTCACAAAGTCGTTCAGTAATATAAACGACTCCATTGAAGCAATGATATTTGCAGCCAGACAGGAAGGCGGTACAGAACAGGAACAGAAGATATTAAGGGCCTTAAAGAAGGGCTTGAAAGCATCTAAGGTGTCACAGGGCGCTGAAGGTGCTTTTTTTAAGCTTAATACAAGAAAACTGGAAGCTCTGATAAAAGCCACAAAGAATGATTTTGGTACAGCAGAGAAGGCAATGCTCAGGATGTCCGAAGACAAATACAGACAGATAATATTTAATGCACAGGTATATGCAAATACAGGTGCAGGAACATATGAGAAGGCTGTAGATATGGCTACAAAGGATTTTCTTAAGGCAGGCATTAACTGCATAGAATATGCGAATGGTGCAAGGCATACAGCGAAGGATTATGCTAAGATGGCAATTCAGACAGCCAGCAAGCGTGCCTATCTGACCGGAGAAGGCGAAATGAGACAATCATGGGGAATTAGTACAGTTATTATGAATAAACGTGCTAATGCTTGCCCTAAGTGTCTTCCGTTTGTTGGGAAAGTACTTATAGATGATGTGTGGAGTGGAGGTAAGGCATCGGATGGCCCTTATCCGCTTATGTCTTCTGCTATGGCAGCAGGGCTTTACCATCCTAACTGCAAAGATGTACATACAACATATTTTCCTGAACTAGATGATGAGCCTGACAGCATGTTTTCCAAGAAAGAACTTGAGCAGGTTAAGGAAGATTACAGGCAGGACCAGAAGCAGCAGTATGCAGGCAGAATGGCGGAGCAGTATGGCAGGCTGTCAGAATTTTCATTAGATCTGGATAATCAGAAAACGTACGCTGATAAGAAAGAACAGTGGGAGAATGAAGTATTAAAACAGAAAAATAGAGGCAAAAAGGTTATAATAACGGAGCAGGCAATAGATAAAGTAAATGAAATTAATCCTAAGGGTTTTACTTCGGATAATAATAAATTTATAAAAGAGGTACATAGGGATTTACTTAAAGTTGCAAAGGAAGAAAATAATAGTAATGAAGTTGCATGTGTAGTAGATTTAATAGCAAATAAAAAAACTAAGTTTATAAAAGGTGAAAGGCACGAGGTAGATATATATTCTGATTCAGATATGTTCCATCTATTGCATTCGGCAAAAGATAATTCTTTAGTATTATGTCATAACCATCCTGGGTTAACAGATTTTTCAGCAAATGATATTGGGGTATTTATGCGACACGACACAATAAAGACTATGACTATAGTGACAAACCAAGGACATGTACGATATATTTCAAAAGGCGAACATTTTGATTATAATGGAACGGTTGAATTGATGAAAGACTGTCAGGAAAAATGTGGGAATAATATTGATAAATGTATTGATTTGTTTTTGAAAAAATGCTATTCTGTTGGTATACAAAGAGGGTAATATTTAGGTAGGAGGTATTTTAATGGATGGTATATTAGACGGAAAACCGGGAATGACAATGGATGAATTGATTGCATTATTGGAAAAAGGACCAATAAAAGCAGAAGGCAATAACGAAGATAAAGCAGAAGTAAAAGAAAACAAATAACAGCCACCAGTCGAGAGATTGGTGGTATTTTTATACCCAATTTTAAGAAAGTGAGGATTTAGAAATGAAGGATTATATTGGAGTAAAAGTGGTGGCAGCAGAGCCAATGAATAGGGGCGAATACAATGAATACAGAGGATGGAAGATACCAAGTGACGAGAATCCAGCAGATGAAGGCTATCATATAAGATATCCTGATGGATATGAGAGTTGGTGTCCTAAGAAACAATTTGAGGAAGCATATAGAAAAGGCGACAATATGACATTTGGAATTGCTATTGAGGCCATGAAAAAAGGTAATAAGGTAGCAAGAAGAGGTTGGAACGGAAAAGGAATGTTTGTTGTATATCAGAAAGCATATCCGAATGGAATCCCCTGCAATAAGCAAACAGCGGAAGCATGGGGGTTAAACGAAGGCGATTTGTTTATATGTAACCCATATTTTCAGATAAAAAATGTGGATGGTTCACATTCAATGTGGGTTCCAAGTATTAACGATTGTCTCGCTGAAGATTGGATTATAGTAGAATAGTCCAAAGTTGCACCAGTGCAACACAATTTAATATTAGTTATTAAGCACACATGGCAAATAAGCTGTGTGTGCCTATTTTTTTTATGCCCAAAACTTAATGGCACTAAACTTTAGGGAAATGCCGACGGGCGGTAAACGGAAGAAAGGAGATAGAGTGATGAGAAAGACATTACCTATGAATTTACAGTTCTTCGCAGAGGGCGGAGATGGTAACGGCGACCAGAACGCTGGAAGTAACAATAATGGACAGGCAGGACAGCAGAGTGGTCAGAATAATCAGCAGACAGCTGGTGTTGATTATGACAAGATACAGGCAATGCTGGATAATGCAACGGCCAAGAAAGAAAATGCTGTGCTTAAAAGCTATTTCCAGCAGCAGGGATTATCAGAAGATGAGATAAGTCAGGCTATTGCAACATTTAAGCAGAATAAGCAGCAGCAGACAGAACAGCAACAGAACGCTAATGCTAATCTTCAGAATGAAGTAGCAGCAGCACAGAAGGTTGCTGAACAGGCTCAGATTGAGCTTGCAGCTACAAAGGTAGCAATGACACTTGGTATAGAAGCTAAGACACTTCCCTATGTGCTTAAGATGGCTGATTTCAGCAAGGTAAAGGGTGTTGATGGAAAGGTGTCTGAAGATAATATCAAAGCTTCACTTGAGCAGGTACTTAAAGATGTACCAGCACTTAAGCCAAGTATGGAGAACAATGTTGGCTTCCAGATTGGTGCTCCTGGTAACAATGGAAATGGCAATCCGGGTAATGATGATGCAATAAGAAAGTTATTCGGATTAAAGCCAAAGCAGTAAAGAAAGGAATAGGATTATATGAATAATATCGAATTATCTACAATATACCTTCCAATACTTGATGAGGTGTATAAGGAAGGTGCAAAGACCTCAGTATTAGATGGTGATGAAACAACAGTAAGAAAAGGCAATAACGGTGAAATCAAGATTGCGAAGCTTGATATGGATGCACTTGGTGATTTTGATAGAAAGTCAGGTTACACAAAGGGTTCAACTTCACTTACATGGGAAACAGTTAAGTACGATAAGGAACGTTCACAGGATTTAAGGATCGACCGTCTTGATAATGATGAAACACTTGCACAGCCATTTGCTAAGTTATCAAGCGAATTCTTAAGAACAAAGGTTATTCCGGAAACAGATGCCGCGCGTATTGCTAAAATCTGTGGAACTAAGGATATAACAGTAAAGGAAGAGAATATTGAAACAGGAGCTGAATTAATAACAGCGTTAAGAGCTTGTGCTAATAAGATGGATGAGGATGAAGTTCCTATGGAATCACGTATTTTATTCATCACACCTACATTAGCTTCTCTTGCGGACGATATGGATACAACTAAATCAAGAGAAGTACTTAAGAGATTTTCTCAGATCATATCAGTTCCACAGTCACGTATGTACACATCAATAACCCTTCATGATGGTAAGAATTCATATGGATATGAAAAGACTAAGGCAGCTTATACATTATCAAAGGATACATCACCACAGCCGGGTAAGACTTATTACACAAAAGAAAGTGAGGGTAATTATAAGGCTGTTAGTAGTCCAAGTGGAACACAGGTTGAAAATTACGAGATGACAACTAAGCCGGCTAAGAATGTTAACTTCTTATGTGTAGAGAAGTCTGCAGCTGTAACAGCTATGGATCAGTATATTAAGTACTTTAGTCCAGATCAGGACCAGGATGGCGATAGTCATGTATTCATGTATCGTAATAATAATCTTTATGGACATGTATATGAGAATAAGACCGCTGGGGTATATGTATCACATAAGGATAATTAAGGAGGAATCATTATGGCAGATACAGTAATTGGATTGACCTTTGAACCAAAGGTTATTAGGTCAAAGAAAACAGGTAAGGCAAAGGAAGACAAGCCCAAGGAAGAGAAAGTAACAGCAGATGAACCAAAGGAAGATAGGACAGAATAGGCGGTGGCCTTATGGTATATGCAAGTAAAGAACAGTACCTGAGTGAGCATAATCTTATCCCGGATGAACAGATAGAACGAAGATTAAAGCAGGCGAGCCGTCATATCGACTCGCTTATTTTTAATCGTATAACATCAAGAGGCTTTGATAATCTGACAGAGTTCCAGCAGGCAATAGTCATAGACGTATGCTGTGATATGGCTGATTTTGAGTATGAGAATGAAGACATGATTAATTGTGTCTTACAGAATTATGCTGTAAATGGAGTATCTATGCAGTTTGGCAGCAGTTGGAATGTTCTTGTGCAGAATGGAATTGCTATAAAGCGTGATACATACCAGATACTCTGTCAGACTGGCTTGTGCTGCTTAAGTCTGGGGGTGTGAGTATGAAGTACCCATGTTTAATACTAAAGAGCATGTGTAAGACAGAAATACACCTTGAGATAGAACAAGAAGGCAGGAATGTCTATGGAGAACCTCTTGAACCCATTATTTGGGATGGCTTATGTAACTATCAGGACAGCGGTAAGACAGTATTAACAGCAGAAAAGGTTCTTATACAACTTGAAGGATGTGCTTTGATACCAGGAGATATTGCACCAGAGCTTCCGGTAATTACCGAAGGTGATATAACGGTGTTCGGTGTAACAAGGCATATATACAAGGGTACGAAGTGTCGTAATCCGGATGGTACGGTTAATTATGTAAGATTGGATGTGATGTAATGGCAAGAAATGTTAAATCAACGGTGAAGCTTAATATGCCTATGGTAAGGAAGCTTACGGCAGCAGCAAAAGTGTCAGTTGCACAGACAGCAGAAGCAATACATATAGATGTCGTTCAGAGCCAGGTTATACCGAGGGATACAGGTGCATTACAGAATGAAAGCACATTTGTTGATTTATCTGATATAGATCAGGGAAAAGCATATCTTGTGTCTAGCACACCATACGCCAGACGGCTGTATTATCATCCGGAATACAACTTCCATCAGACGCCGTGGACAGATGAAAGCGGCAAGAAACATGAAGGAAATGCGAATGCTAAAGGCAGATGGCTTGATGACTATATGAAAGGTGGTAAGAAGCAGAATCTTGCACCTAAAGCATTTGGAAAGTTTTATAAAAAGAATGCGGGGTTGTGATGTTAGGATGTTAGGAATAGGTGATGTGAGAGACCTTATAGCAGGTCTTGCAATAGCGGCTGATGACCATGTATATTGTGGAAAGCTTGATGATAAGAAAGATAAGAGCATAGGTGTATACCATCTTAACAGGGGAGATAATGTTCAGATGGCTGTTGGAGGTATACAGAACAGCTCTTATGCTGTCAAATCCATAAGTATACTGATTCATTGGAATAAAAGTGTCAGGGAGACTGAAAAAGTCTCACAGGAGCTTTACGACAAGCTCAGAGATATGAAACATGTAAACATTAATGACACAAATATTCTTTTTACAGAAATGTTAGTATCAGCACCGATTGAGGTTGATACAGATGATAAAGGAATATTTGAAATGGTAATAGAACTTAAATTTTGTTATGAAAGGTAGGTAGAAGTATGTCACAGAATACAAAGATAGCTGGGTATAACGCGGAAGCTACACCATTAACAGGGGTTAATCCGGTACATAAAATTCAGTTTGGAGTATGTATAACTGGAAGAAAGGATTCGGACACGCCAGAAACAGTAGAAACTAAGATCGTAAAAGATGCAGAGAGCTTAAGTATATCTGTAGATGGAACCATTGAGGAATGGAATCCAATGGATCAGGCTGGCTGGGTAAGAAGGCTCATGACAGCTAAGTCACTTGGTATATCTTTCGGCGGTAAGCGTAACTATGGAGATGAAGGAAATGATTATGTAGCAAGTCGATCTATGAAGACAGGTCAGGATTGCAATACATGGGTGTCTATTATATTCCCTAATCTTGATCAGCTTCTTGTACCTGCAGTAATCGATGTAAAATCTCTTGGTGGAGATTCTACAAGCATTGATGCACTTGAATGGGAAGCACAGTCTGACGGTAAGCCGACATATATAGCATATGTAGCAGCTTAAAGAAAGAGAGGATATGAAAAATGGCAAAGACAGATTTTAGGGTAATAGATATCTCCATGAAGATTACGAATCAGTTACCTATGATTCGTATTACAGAAGATATAACGGTTACTGTTAATAACAGAAAGAGTACAATTCTTAATATACAGGCTATGGCACAGGAAGCAGAAAACAAGGAAAACAAGGATGATATGGCATTTATGATTAAAGGTCTTGAAATGCTTGTAGGAAAAGATGCTTCAGATAAGATTGAGGCATTAGATCTTCCTATTCCTGAATATAAGGAAATGTATAATACAATCATGCAGGTTGCTATGGGAACGTACGGCGAGGAGCAGACACCCTCAGCATAATGAGGTATATTATGATATATGGGATGATTGGGAGCTGATAGAAGCCAGCTTCCTGTCCCAGTATGGCATACGATTGCGAACAGAAGATGATATGTCATGGGCTGAATTCTGTTCTTTATTGTCAGGAATAATGCCTGAAACACCACTTGGGAGAATTGTAGGAATCAGAGCAGAAAAAGATCCTAAGGTTATAAAGGAATTCACTAAAGAACAGAAGAAAATCCGCAATGATTGGATATTAAGAAGAAATAGAAAATTAATGGAAGATCCTGCAAATTACAATAAGTATTGGAGTGACTTCCAAAATTGGGCTAAGACCGCTTTCTCTAAGTAGAAAGTGGTCTTTTTAAATGCCGGAAAGGAGGGAGTATGTCGGATGTAGTAGGACAGATAGCTCTGGAACTTGGCATAGACAGTTCACAGATAGTTAATCAGCTTACTGGCGCTTCTAATAAGGCGGCTAAGCAGGCAACATCCATCTTTTCTGGCATGGGAAAGAAGATAGCTGGAGCTTTAAGCATAGCAGCATTCGCTAAATTCACAAAGGACTGTATAGAAGTTGGTTCAAATGTAACAGAAGTACAGAACGTTGTAGATACAGCATTTGGAGATTTAAGCCATCAGGCTGATTTATGGGCTTCTAACGCCATGACTAATTTCGGATTATCTGAATTATCTGCTAAGAAGTACATGGGTGTATTTGGCCAGATGAGTAATGCAATGGGTATTACAGGACAGGCTGCACTTGATATGGCAGAAGATGTTACCGGATTAACAGGTGATGTTGCATCATTTTACAATCTTGGTACAGATGAAGCGTATACGAAGCTGAAATCCATCTGGACAGGTGAAACAGAGACGCTTAAGGACCTGGGTGTTGTCATGACTCAGACAAACTTGGACCAGTATGCACTTAATAATGGCTTCGGCAAGACTACGGCTAAGATGACAGAGCAGGAAAAAGTAATGCTTCGTTATCAATATGTTACTAGTGCACTGTCCAATGCCACAGGTGACTTTGTTAAGACACAGGATTCCTGGGCGAATCAGACAAGAATATTATCACTCAGATTCGAACAGTTAAAGGCTTCTCTTGGTAAAGGCTTCATAGCATTGTTTACACCTATTCTGCGTGGCTTTAACAACTTGCTGGCAGGATTACAGAAGGTTGCGGATGGCTTTTCCAGCTTTGTGCAAATGCTCACAGGAGCAGATGTATCAACCTCTATGGGTTCGATAAGTTCGGATATAGCTGGTATAGGAGATGATGCATCTAGCGCAGCGGATAATGTAGGTGATATAGGAAGTGCAGCCAAGAAGACTGCTAAAGACATAGAAAAGTCGCTTGCAGGCTTTGACCAGATAAATAAGCTGACAGAGCCAACAGATGATAATTCTGATTCAAGCGGTAGTACAGGTGGAACATCTTCAGGAATCGGAAGTGTTGACCTTGTACCAGATGTGAGTGGAAGTACATCTAATGCAACATCTGCAATTAGTGATTTTGTAAATAAGGCAAAGAAAGAATTAGATAAACTCCGCAAATGGAGTGTATCGACATTTTCTCCATCTATGTCAAAAATATGGGATGGACTTACAAAAAATACAGATACAGCCAAGAAAAACCTAACAAGTGCGTTTAACGATATAAAAGCATTAGGACCGCCGTTGTTAAATTATTTTAATGGTCCATTTACAAATTATCTTGTAACATGGGTCGACACTAATGGCAGTATATTAAATGGATTATTTGATAGCTTTAATACAGTCTTTTCGGATGTATGGAATAAAGCAGCATATCCTATACTTGCAAATTTTGTTTCTGTTGGATTACCAATGCTGACGGATTTTGCATCCCAGACGTTATCTTTAAATGGAACAATATTTGATACATTTAAAGCATCTTGGAATTCTTTATGGAGCGAAGGTGTAAGTCCAGCCATTGAATCTATATCAAATGTATGGATTGGCTTGGTTAATACAATGGCAGGGGCATGGAACGAATGGGGAGAGCCGATATTTACTGGGATAAAAGCGGCTGTTAAGACTACCGGAGATGTATTCTTAGACATTTGGAATAATATGCTTCAGCCAGTCTGGGAGAATGCTTTAGATGTAATTGATAGAGTATGGAGTGAACATTTACAGCCATTACTTGCTAATTTTCTTGATTTTGTCGGTGAAGTGGTTACATGTGCTACGACAATATATAACAACTTTATTGCACCTGTAGTTGGATTTTTATCTGAACTATTAGGACCAATATTTATAGCAATATTTGATTCTATAGGAAATAAGGTTGGAGTTGTCGTTGGAACCATAGCTGATTTAATGAACGATACAATTACTGTATTTAAAGGAGTTATACAGTTCATTAAGAGTGTTTTTTCTGGCGATTGGGAAGGTGCTTGGAATGGTATAGTTACGGCTTTTGATGGCATATTTAGCGGAATTGCTGATATTGCAAAAGGTCCTATTAATATGGTGATTGGCTTAATTAATGGATTACTTTCAGGAATGCAGAGAGGAATTAATGCTGTTGTAAAAGGTGTAAATAAATTAAGCTTTAAAGTACCAAACTGGGTACCGGGTATAGGTGGCGAAGATTTTGGATTCCATTTACCGGAAGCCGACTTCTCCAAGATTCAATACCTTGCACAAGGTGGATATGTTAAGCCAAACACTCCACAGCTTGCCATGATTGGCGATAACAGGCATCAGGGCGAAGTTGTAGCACCTGAGGATAAATTACTTGATATGGCACAGAAGGCAGCTGCTATGGCATCCAGTGCAGAACTGCTGGCAGAAGCCATAAGTATTCTTAAACAAATACTTAAGATACTGGAGGCACTGGACCTTGATATACAGCTAGATGGAAAGAGCCTAAAAAAATATGTGGTTGATAAGATTAACGAGCATACAAAGCAGACAGGAAAATGTGAGATTATAACTTAACAAGGATGTGATGAATTGATACTGAGATGTGACGGGCAGGAGCTTCCGGCTCCTGTGTCCATCAAGGTGGATGATGAGATTATATGGTCTTCTTCTACAGGACGAGCACTTGACGGAACAATGTTGGGTGATGTTGTCGCTGAAAAGAAGACCTTATCTATTAATTGGGGAATATTGAAGGAAGATGAGATGGCACTTATTAAGAACAAACTCATCGCCGGATTCTTTCCAATAACATTCCATGACGATGGACAGGATATAACAATAACAAGCTATAGAGGTACATTGAGTAAAGAGGTGCTGGGTGATATAGGGGACGGTAACTATTACTACAGAAGTGCCAGTGTATCTATAATACAGCAGTAAGGAGCAGAACATGAAAAAAACAATGACTATTAAACAGATTGATAATAGTGCAACAATGCTTAAGAATTTACAGGGTTTAAGAAAGCATTGGCCTGTAAAAGTAAACTATGCGATTGCAAAGAACCTTAAGACATTGTTAGGAGAAGTAGATATTTTTGTTGCACAGAGAACTGAAGTAATACAGAACAATGTGCTTAAAGATGAAAATGGGAATGCTGTCATGGATGGAGATTCTTACCAGTTCCCAGAAGGTAAAGAGCAGGAAGTTGTAAAAGAGATTGATGAGATGTACAACATGGAAACGGATGTTGATGTACATATGATTAAGATGGATGACATATCTGTATGTGATTCTGACAGCAGATACGATGGAACTACATTAGAGGATATTGCAGCCATTGAATTTATGATCGAGGATTAAGCCTATGTATAATAATGTATCAGAGCAATTTGCAACAACAATTAGATCACCATCGCGAACATTTAACTTACGATTAAAGATAAATGGTAAGTGGATTGACGCTGGCTTTAAAAAGATGAGCTATGAGACCGCTTCCACATCTGATGAGGGTATACAGATAGGTTCGGCTGTTGCAGCTAAGATAGAACTGACAGTACTGACAGTAAAAAGAATAAATGAGTTGTTTGAAAACACAGAGATTCCTATAGAGATAGGATTGAAACTGCCAAGCGGAAAGCATGAGTATATTCCACTTGGCTTTTTTACTGCAGAACATCCAACGCTTGACCAGGCAACCACAACATTTACGGCTTACGACAGAATGATGAAGACCACAGGTGTATATGTATCTGAATTGACATATCCAGCAAGTGCAGAATCTGTTTTAAAAGAGATAAGTACTGGATGTGGCGTTCCCTGTAATGTATCTGGCTTGAATGGAATAACTATTGATACTGCACCGGTAGGATATACCTATCGTGAGGTTATCGGATATATCGCTTCTTTAGTGGGAGGTTTTGCTTGCGTAGACAGAACTGGAACAATTGTTATTAAGTGGTATGAGGATAATGGCTATACGATAAATGAATCACGAATAATGACATTTGAAAAGAATGAGAGTGATTACCATTTAGATTATCTTACATGTAATGTTGACAGTAATACTTCTTTTACAGCAGGAAGTGGAACTCTGGGAATAACATTTGATAATCCACTTATGACAGAAGAAAAGCTTAATTCTGTATATAAGAAAGTAAGAGGATTTGCGTATAGAGGTGCAAGCTTAAAGACGCTTGGAGACATACGACTGGATCCATGGGATATTGTAACTGTTGAAGAATCAGGGGAGACTTATAAGGTTCCGGTTATGAATATAACTCAGGAATATGATGGCGGTCTTGCTATGACTATTACAGCTTATGGCAAAACAGAAACTGAAACAGAGACAGATTATAAAGGACCATCTACTAAGCTTGCAGAACGAACATATGCGGAAATGATGCTTACTAAGGAACTGGTTTCTAAAAAGGTAGATGCAGAATGGGTTAAGGCTAATACGGTAACTGCAGAGACTATTATGTCTGTAAACAATGAGCTGCAGAATATTAAGAATAATTACCTTAAATCTAATGAGGCAGACATAAAGTTTGCAACAATAGAAGAAGAAAAGGTAATAAAATCTGACATAGAGCAGCTTAATGTTAAATATGAGAAAGTAGGCATATTAGATGGTGATGTTGCTGGTATTAAAACATTAATGTTTGGCTCTTCCACTGGCGAAAGCATTACTACAGATTTTGCAAATAGTGTTGTGAGCATGATAGGTACAGCACAAATAAAGGACTCTATGATAGATTCTTTAGATGCAAAGAAAATAAAGGCCCTGGACATTGATACCACAGATGTTGCAGTACATAGCAAAGACGGTTTGAGTAGATGGTCTGATAATACGATACAGATAAGTGATTCTAAGCGTGTTCGCGTTCAGATAGGTAAAGATACATCTGGAGACTATAACATGTATGTGTGGGATGTAAAGGGCAACCTGATGTTTGACGCGCTAGGTCTTACAGAACAGGGAGTTCAACGTGAGATAATCCGCAACGACATGGTAAAAGAAAATGCAAATATATCTGCTGGAAAACTGGATATAGCAAGCCTTTTTAGTGTTATTAATGATGACGGTACACATACGCTTAAGAGCAACAAGATATATCTGGATGATGCAGCACAGACACTTAATGTTCTTCTGCAGGATATAAGAACCGGTTCTGGAAAGGATTATTCCGAATGGGGAAGCTTATTAAAGCAGTCTGATGATTTTATAACACAAAAGTTATGGTGGACTGAGAACATAGACGGAACTAGTGTTAAGGAGAAGTTTTCCAATGTAAACCAGACGCTGCAGGAATATAGTGTAAGTTTATCTAATATGGCCAAGTATGACGATGAAATATACCTGATATCTTATGTGCCAACAAAGGATAATTATCCGGCTTGGGATTGGGGTGTTCCTGTGTATCCGGCTGATACACAGTTTCCACGCGAAGAAACATGGCAGTACAACGATACTGAGTGGGATAAGTATATTGGAAAGGTTGCTTACTGGGAGAACGAAGGCAGAGCATGGCGGTTTATCCGCAATGAGGATGGAAGCCATGGTTGGAAAGATATTCCTAATTCGGAAACAGCTTATATGCTGAAGCAAAATTCTGCATTAAGAATCAATCTTGATAGCATAAGTAGCAGTTTGTCATTAACTCAGCAGGATTTAAAGGGCAATTATAGTACAACAACGCAGATGAATAACGCTATAACACAAGCAATAACTAAGGAAAGTAATAGTATTAAGCTAGAAGTATCTGGCACCTATGCAACTAAAAATGATATTAATAATCTACAAATTGGTGGAGTCAATAGATTCATAAAAAGCACTGTAACTCCTAATAAGTATATAACAGCCACTGGCATAATAACAGATGGCGGTAACTATTGGGATTTGACGGACTACATAGATGTGTCTAAGTGGAAAAACTATGTAGCGAGTGGATGGACCAATCTGGGTAATGCACCGGCTACTTGTTTTTATGACAGCAATAAAAAGTTTATCAGCGGAGTAGCAGATAAATCTACTGGAGTAAGAGGTTCTCTGCCAGTTCCTTCTAATGCTGCATATATGCGTTTTAGCTTTGCACATGTAGATACAAACAAGCTAAAAATAGAAAAGGGTACAAAAGCTACAGACTACTCTCCAGCACCAGAGGATGTTAATGCTAAATTTAACAATTATGCTACAACAGCAAGTCTTGACCTTTATATCAAGAAAGACCCAACGACAGGGGAACTTAAATCTGCAATTGAAGCTATTGCAGATGATATAACACTTAATGCAAGTGGAACAATTAATATTAGTGGTAATAAGTCTGTTAATATCAATGGTAATCTGTTCACGCTTACATCTACTAATACTACTATTTCAGCAGATGGTTCGATAGACTGTAAGAAGCTAAAAGCTGTTAATGCTGATTTAGAAGGCACATTTAAAAATGTAAATGTAACTGAAGAAGGTATTACAATGACCACTACTCTTATTGGTGGTGAATACCTTATGAAAAGTAGCACTGGCGCCTATCTGAAAATACAAGGACATTTTATAAATCTGTCAAACGAAGACGGAACAAGAAATGCTGTAAGCATTCGCCGTGATGGAATATATGTTGATGATTATTATTATATCAGAAGCGGTGATGCATATTATAACTTAATGGATTGGATACGACATAGTGAGACAGCTGGTACGGTAGATATAAGTGGAAATAACTGTTATATAGAGGGTTATTACTATATAAGGCACCATGGTGAATGGTGGAAATTAGAAGACTATGTCAAAGACATAGCAAATAATTAATATAAATCCGCACAGCGGTAGAAAGGAAAACAATATGTTAAATACAACAAAGAATACATCAATGAATGGAAATAGTTCTATAGAGGAAAAGGCTGTAGTTACATTTTCAGCCAGCATACCTTCCGCAGGTGAGATAACTATTAATAAGAGAATTGCAGACAGAAGAGCATATATTGAGAATCAAGAAGAATGCGATACAGATTTTGCTAATTTTGAAGCAGAGGTGATGGCAGCACTTAAGGAGATGTAATTATGAGCTTAACAGGATTTATTTCTTACAAAAGAGTAGGTTGGACGGGGCAAACACCGTGGAACCCAACCAACCTTAACATAATGGATAAGGGAATTAAAGATAACAATGACATGATTGCGAATCTCAGAAGCGAGGTAAGTGCACTAAACAGTAATATTGACGTTAAAAACTGCTTTTGTAAAAATATTGCGAGTGATGGTACTTTTGAGGGATATGGATATAACTACTGTTATTATAACAAATCTACTAAAACAGGGATTTTATACTTTGCTTCCAGAATTGAAACACCAGATTCTACATTAAATAATTTTTCTGGATATTATGATGTCGAATCAGTTTTAGAAAAAATGAGCATTGATTTTAATACAATACTAGAAAGTAATTATATTCCATATGATTCTGCAGGTGTAGTTCGACAAAAGCTGGTTGGATATGGAACGACATTATTATATAGTTCCGCAAACAAACATTATGCTTTTGCAAGATACTACACAAAAGATGGGAAGAAAGGAGCGTGGGCAACTACTGAATTTAAGAAAGACGATTATATTACAGGCTCACTTATATTTAGTTAAGTTTCGAATGCTGCCTTAGTAATTGTACCGTCGTATTTAATATTATTACTGTTTTGTGAACATATAACAATGGAAAAAATGAAATTGCACCAGTAACAGAAAGGATATTGACTTATGGAAAAATTAAAAGTAATTGTAACAGCGGTGTGGAGCATTATATTAAGTGCCCTGGGAATTTTGGCAATTCCAGTATTATTATTGGTAACATGTAATCTAATAGATTATTTCACAGGTATTGCGGCTTCTAAATTTAGAAAGCAGCAGATAGATAGTTATAAAGGAATAAGAGGGATTGCAAAGAAAATATGTATGTGGCTTTTGGTGGGAGTTGGTGTGATAGTAGACCAGCTCCTTTCTTATTCTGCAGGTGTTATTGGAATAACATTGCCTTTTACATTTCTTGTAGCATGTGTCGTAGCAATCTGGCTTATATGCAACGAAATCATAAGCATATTAGAAAATATCAATGACATTGGAGTAACACTTCCACCATTCTTGCAGCCTATTGTTAAGAATTTAAAGAGTCAGGTAGAACAGAAAACAACAATTGATAATCAGGAGGATAAATAATATGAGTATTAGAGGAGTTGATATCAGCGATAACAACGGAACACTTAACTGGGACATTATCAAGGAGCAAATTGATTTTGCAATTGTTAGGGTAGGATATGGCTCTAATTATGAATCACAGGACGATAAGCAGGCTGTAAGAAATATGCAGGAGCTTGAAAGAATTGGTAAACCATATGCTGTATATCTTTATAGTTATGCGCTCAACGAAGATGAGGCACATAGTGAAGCTGCACATATCTTAAGAATGATTGCTGGCTATAATCCAGCATTAGGTATTTATCTGGATATGGAAGATGCAGATGGATACAAAGTAAGAAACAACAAAGATCCTCGCACTAATGGAGAAGCATACACTAGATATTGCCAGATTGTTATGGATGATTTAAAAGCGGCTGGCTTTGAGGTTGTAGGCACATATGCTAACCTTGACTGGTTCTCTAATATCTTAGATAGGGAAGCACTTACAGATAAGAAGTGGCTTGCTATCTGGGGACCTGATAATTGTCCGGTAGATTGGGCTGAAATCTGGCAGGATAGTGCGGACGGTTGCATAGATGGTTCGTCTGCAAGGACAGACACAGACATCTATATGAATGAAGAGACATTTAATACTTATGCAAAGGCTAATACACCGGAATATGAGCCAGAAGAACCTATCCCAGAAAGAGATATAGAAGATGTGGGTACAATGTACCACGAAGGAAATCACGTTTGTTACAATAGAATCTATTATACAGCCGGCGACTGGACAGATGGAGCAACACCGTATTATACAGATGGAGTTATAACACATGTATATAAAGGAACTAGACACCCTTACCTTATCGGTGATGGAACAGGATTTGTAGATGATAATTGTATTACAGGCCATTATGATGATGAACCTAATGAAACACCACCAGAAGAACAGGAAGATGAGACAGAAGATGTAACATATACTACAGTGGAAACTGGGGAAGGTTTCTGGCAGGTTGCAGAAAGAGCATTGGGAGACGGTACGAGATATCTTGAATTAGCAGAGTTTAACGATATGGATATTAGTACACCGCTATATGCTGGTATGGAACTTAAACTCCCTAATTAATTTTATAATCAAGGCTGAAAAGGGGCATATTGCAAAAGCGATATGTCCCTTTTTTTATTGTCCAAAAATATTTATAAAAACTATTGACACAGTAGGCGATAACGATTATTATATAAATGCGGATAGGCAATAACGACTATAAGAAAAAGGGCATATATGTTGTAAGAGAAAAAATACGGAATAATAAAAATGATGTATTATAAAGGAGAATGAAATTATGACAAATATGGAAATTGTAAAAAAGATGGCAAAGTTAAACATATTATGTGCAAGGTACAGCGAAAGACATAACATAATAAAGTGTAAAACATGGAGAGATATAGACAGACTTATTACGGGCAATAAAATGACAATTAAGTATAAAGATGCTGCAGATGTTTTGTGTACTAATATATCTAAGATGTGCGGTGCAAATGAATACTTGGTTAAAAGCGCTTTAGAATTAAAGGTGGAAATATATAACAGTGACATTAAAGATTTGAGATTCGGTCTTGAGCCACAGAGAAAGTTCTCAGATGAAGAAAATAAATTGGATCAGGAGTTAATTAAGCAGAAATTCTTTTATAACTCAGAAATGTTAGAGATAAAAGAAGCAGTAGAAATTCTCGATGGAACTGTAACAGAAAGTGCTATTAAGCAAGCATGCCAGCAGGAACGTTTACTTAATACACAGAAGATAGGTAAAACGTGGCTTGTAAATGGACCTGAATGTAGAGCGTACTGGAACATCCCAGATCCATACATAAATGAATCCAAGGTGAATAGAGAATATTAAGAAGTGTAAAATGATAGGGATACAGATAATATGTAGCTGTATCCTATCATTTTATAGCTTATTTATTACATTACTTTAAATTACATTATTGAATTGTGATAGCATACACATATAAATAGGTAGAAAAACAGTATATCTTATTGAAGTATGGTGGACCAGATGGTGAGCTTGGAGCATCAATGAGATACCTTTCACAGAGATATTCCATGCCATACAGGGAGGTTGCCGGATTGCTGACTGATATAGGCACGGAAGAACTTGGTCATCTTGAAATGGTCAGTACAATGGTTCATCAGCTTACAAGAAATCTTACAATGGAACAGATAAAAGGAACTCCGTTTGAGGCATATTATGTTGATCATACGGTTGGAGTATGGCCGCAGGCTGCAGGAGGTGTACCTTTCTGCGCAATTGAATTCCAGTCAAAGGGGGATGCAATAACTGATATTGCAGAGGATATGGCAGCCGAGCAGAAAGCAAGGAGTACTTATGATAATCTGTTAAGACTCTGCCGTGATGATCCGGATGTGTATGAACCGCTGAAGTTTTTAAGAGAAAGGGAAGTTGTGCATTTTCAGAGATTCGGAGAAGCTATGTCGATTATACAGAGCAAGCTGGATTCTAAGAACTTCTATGCATATAACCCGGAATTTAAAAAATAATAAATAGAATGATATTAATAAAATATTATGATAGAATACATTTATAAAAGACTGATTAAAGGAGTACTTATGAAAGAGAAGATATATACTATACCTGTTAATGATGCATTTTCATCAGACTGTGAATGTCCGATTTGTTCAATGTATAAGGCACTGGAGGATGATGCAGTAAGCTATACAATGGGACCTAGTTATATGGAAGATGATATAAGGGCTGTGACTGATAAAAAGGGTTTCTGTCAGAAACATTTAAAGAAAGTGTATGACTGTGAGAACAGACTTGGCTTTGCACTTGTCATGAAGACACATCTTGATAGGGTGATTAATGATATTGAAAGTCTGCAAGATGGAAAAGTGGCAGGAAAGTCTATGTTTAAGAAAGCAGATAAACCGGCTGTGACAACGTATACTGAACAGCTTGAAGGCACATGCTTTGTATGTGAAAGGATTGATAACACATTTAAGAGATATCTGGACACTATATTTCATATGTATAAGCATGATAGTGATTTCAGGGGAAAGTATAAAGCATGTAAGGGATTCTGTACGAAGCATTATGGCATATTGCTTGAGCAGGCAGCTAATTCTTTAAAGGGGGATATGTTAGATGAATTTATTAAGACAACTAACAGTCTCTATATTGAGAATATGAAGCGGGTAAGAGATGATGTTGAATGGTTTATTAATAAGTTTGACCATAAATATATTGATGAGCCATGGAAGAATGCGAAAGATTCACTGGTAAGAGCTATGATAAAGGATGGTTCTTATATAGCAGATGAACCAGGAAAAAGGAATAATACGAGATGATAAATAACAGCCCTGTGGTGTGAGATACCGCAGGGCTGTTTGCACATGTAATAATATCTGTTAATACGAAAATGTAACAGAATACATTGTATAATTGTTTCGTATGGTTGTTTTATATGAGTACGAAAGCTGTACACCGGCACTGGAAACAGCGGATTTAATATCAAGGTCGTTAGTTGTTGTGAATTCTATATGTTGGGAACGGCTTTTAATACACCTTAATATATAACGGTCAAGTTCATACTGTGTTCCAGCTGAATGAAGCTTAGCCTGAACAGGATATGTATATATATATCCATTAGCTGGATTAGTTTCGTTGAAATCAGATGTCCATGTATGATCAATTGCCATATCTGAATCAGATATATTGAAGTAACTGTGGTCAATATATTCCTGTGAGCTGCCTACCGGGTCATCCCATGTGACATCTACCTGATACCAGTCATTATCAAGCTTAACAACATTCCATATATGTTGTTCATTACCAGCCTTTCCGGATATTGTATAATTCTCGATTCCTAACATATCCATAAATGTTTTGAAACTTTCTGTATAACCGCTGCATACAGCCTCACCATTAATCATAGCGTCATAGGCATTAAAAGTTGAACCACCATTATCAATGTACGTTATATGTGATACAAGATAATCGTGGATTGCCAGTTCATTTTCATAATCGCTTCTTGCAGGTGAGGTTACTTCGGCAAGAACTTCTATGTATTTGTTATAGAGTTCAACCTGACGGCTGTTTAACTGGGAAGTGTTTCCTGAATTAAAAGCTTTTATAATTGCATAATTATCCCAGCATTCAAATGTTACAACAAGGTTATAACCATCTTTAATTCTACGATATTCACATTTTATCTGCTCAATTCCGCTTATTCTTGTCAGCCATTCATTGGCATCTATAAGGTCAGGGTCGGGAACAAATATGTTACATGAAGTCTGGTTATCCGACATTGCTTCTATGATGAAATTAATTATATCTTCTGTGTCAGTTGCTTTATTGTCAAATGCTGTATATGAAATCTCTGTAGAACTGTCAGAGCTGTTATCATTCGTAAACGGTAATGTGCATCCGCATAGGGATGCAAGAATTACGGCTCCGGTTAAAAGAGACGCCCAATATTTTATATGTTTCATGTGTGGTCTCCTGAAAATTCTGTTATAATCATATACGATTGTATAACGAGATAATTGCAAATGTAAAGCATATTTATGGAGGAATTTTATGTCAGATTATAAATTAAAAAATGTATGTGATTTCGACCTGGCACAGACATTGGAATGTGGTCAGTGTTTTCATTTTGTAAAGCTTGATGAAGAGGATTATGTATTGGCTGCAAAGGGGCATGTACTGCATGTGTCACAGGAGGACGATACCGTTACATTCTATGATACGGAAGAAGATGAATATGTAAATGTATGGAAAGATTATTTTGATATGGACAGGGATTATTCGGCAATTAAGAAAAAGCTGCTGGAAAAAGATGATAAGTTAAAAGATGCAATTGAAAGCATGTGGGGAGTGAGGATTCTTAATCAGGATTTTTTTGAAACTCTTATATCATTCATTATATCGCAGAATAAGCAGATACCACATATTAAGAAGATAGTATCTGATATATCTGCAAAGTTTGGTACATATAAGGGAACATATGGCGGAGTAGATATGTATACATTTCCATCACTTGATCAGCTTGCCAATGCAAGTGAAGAGGACTTTAAAGAGTTAAAGACAGGATTCCGTGCACCTTATATTATGGATGCAATAAGAAGGAATAGGGAAGGTCAGTTTGATAAAAATGAACTTAAGAGCATGGATTATGAATCGTGCATTAAAGAACTTATGACAATAAAAGGTGTTGGAGAGAAGGTTGCCAACTGCGTAAGCCTTTTCGGACTTGGAAAGAAAGAAGCATTTCCTGTTGATGTGTGGATTAAAAGAATTATGGAGACAATGTATTTTGGCGGTGTGGACACTCCAAAGGATAAGATTGCTGCTTTTGCAAAGGAACAGTTTGGGGAACTGGGGGGATTTGCACAGCAGTATCTGTTTTATTATGGGAAATCAATAAAAATGGGTGTTAAATAATAATTATTAATAAAATCTAAAAAATATAATATATTTGAATTAGCTGTTGACAAATAAAAGCGTGAAGTGTTACATTATGTGCAGTGGTTAGCACTCGAAAAGAATGAGTGCTAACAGGAAAATGAATGCTGCCATGAAGGGTTCACTCTCATGTGAAGACAGCGGAATGGAGGAATATATAATGAAATTAGTACCATTAGGAGACAGAGTTGTTATTAAAGCATTAGTTGCAGAGGAGACTACTAAATCAGGAATCGTCCTTCCTGGACAGGCTAAGGAGAAGCCACAGCAGGCAGAGGTTATTGCTGTAGGACCTGGCGGAGTTGTTGATGGTAAGGAAGTTGTTATGCAGGTTAAGCCTGGTGATAAGGTTATTTATTCTAAGTATTCTGGAACAGAGGTTAAACTTGATGAAGATGAGAATCTCATCATTGTAAAGCAGTCTGATATTCTTGCTATCATTGAATAATTGACAATGTCAGTTGCAGATGAGGGTAGTTTGAACATATAAGAAGTATATTTATTTAGGAGGCTATTATTATGGCAAAGGAAATCAAGTACGGAATTGAAGCTAGAAAGGCTTTAGAGGAAGGTGTTAATAAGTTAGCTAATACAGTAAGAGTAACAATCGGACCTAAGGGACGTAACGTTGTTCTTGATAAGTCATATGGTGCACCACTTATCACTAACGATGGTGTTACTATTGCTAAGGATATTGAACTTGAAGATGCATTCGAGAATATGGGTGCACAGCTTGTTAAGGAAGTAGCAGCTAAGACTAATGATGTTGCAGGTGATGGTACAACAACAGCTACTGTTCTTGCACAGGCTATGATTAATGAAGGCATGAAGAACCTTGCAGCAGGCGCTAACCCAATCGTATTAAGAAAGGGAATGAAGAAGGCTACTGATTGTGCTGTTGAAGCTATCGCACATATGAGCGAAAAGGTAACAGGCAAGGATCAGATTGCTAAGGTTGCAGCTATTTCAGCAGGTGATGAAGAAGTTGGACAGATGGTAGCTGATGCTATGGAGAAGGTTTCTAACGATGGTGTTATCACAATCGAGGAATCTAAGACAATGCAGACAGAGCTTGACTTAGTAGAAGGTATGCAGTTTGATCGTGGTTATGTATCTGCTTACATGTGCACAGATATGGACAAAATGGAAGCAGTATTAGATGATCCTTACATCTTAATTACAGATAAGAAGATCAGCAACATTCAGGAGATTCTTCCTCTGTTAGAGCAGATCGTACAGAGCGGCGCAAGATTACTCATCATCGCTGAGGACATCGAGGGTGAGGCACTTACCACATTGATTGTCAACAAATTGCGTGGTACATTCAACGTAGTAGCTGTCAAAGCACCTGGTTATGGTGACAGAAGAAAAGCAATGCTTGAAGATATCGCAATCTTAACAGGTGGTCAGGTAATCAGCTCTGATCTTGGTCTGGAATTAAAAGACACAACGATGGATCAGTTAGGCCGTGCAAAATCTGTCAAAGTTCAGAAAGAGAACACAGTAATCGTTGACGGTGCCGGTGACAAAGATGCAATCGCAAGCAGAGTAAACCAGATCCGTGGACAGATCGAGGAGACAACATCTGAGTTCGATAAAGAGAAATTACAGGAGAGACTTGCTAAATTAGCAGGCGGTGTCGCAGTCATCCGTGTCGGTGCAGCAACTGAGACAGAGATGAAAGAAGCAAAACTTCGTATGGAAGATGCTTTAAATGCAACAAGAGCAGCAGTAGAAGAAGGTATCATCGCAGGCGGCGGTTCTGCATATATCCATGCAACCAAAGCTGTTGCAGAGTTAGCTGACACCTTAGAGGGTGATGAGAAGACCGGTGCAAAGGTTATCTTAAAAGCTCTCGAAGCTCCGTTATACTACATTTCTGCAAACGCAGGTCTTGAGGGTGCTGTTATCATCAACAAAGTAAAAGAGTCCAAAGACGGTATCGGATTCAACGCAGCAACCGAAGAATATGTAGATATGGTTGAGAATGGTATCCTTGACCCGGTTAAAGTTACAAGAACAGCATTACAGAACGCAACATCTGTTGCATCTACACTGCTTACAACAGAGTCTGTTGTTGCAAACATCAAAGAAGATGTTCCGGCAGTTCCAGCAGGTAACCCGGGCATGGGAATGATGTAATTACAGGGGAAAAAAGAATCGATGGTATGGATTCGACAGGAATCTATGGTCATGAAAAAACGGCAGATCGTACGGTCTGTCGTTTTTTATGTCCCAAAATAATAAAATGCACGCTCCGCGAACATTCTATTATCATGAATAAAAGGAAGCTTTGGGGTTGTCCCAAAACTTCCCTGCTAATACTTAATGAATACTTAACGGAGCAGACATGCAAGCAGTCTGTCGTTGTCCTCCGGATTCATGATGCAAAGCCGGATGTACTTGTTGTCTAAAAATGGAAAGGTGGAGCAGTCGCGGATCATCATTTTCTCGCGAATTGCGCGGTCAAAGAGATCCTGTGAAGTGAGATCATCTTTTAAAATGCGTATCAGCATGAAATTGCCGCTCGGTTCATACACTTTAAAATCAGGACTTTTCTGGAATGTCCGGTAGATCCTTGCTCGCTCGGAAGAAATCAGATCTTTGGTGGCTTTGATATATGCAGTGTCACGGAACATCGTCTCTCCGGCAACGACAGCAAGGGAGTTGATCGTCCACGGATTTTTCCTGGTATTGATTGATTTGATCAGGTCACGGTTGCCTGTGATCGCATAGCCGAGACGAAGACCCGGTGCTGCAAAAAACTTTGAGGTGCCGCGCAGGATAACGATGTTGTTATAATAGTTTGTCAGCGGCACGGCTGAGATTTCAGCCATATTATCAGCAAATTCCACATAAGTTTCATCCACCATAACGTAAATGTCATGTTCCTTGCAGGCATCTAAGATATGGCGCATTTCCGTTCTGGTGATGCAGGATGAAGTAGGGTTGTTCGGGTTGCAGATGACGATCAGGTCAATACTTTCATTTAAATGGGAGATAAAATCGTCGACATCTAAGCGGAAGTTGTCCTTTTCACGGAGCGGATAGTAGAGTGTTGTGCCTCCGCCGAGTGAAATCTCTCTCTCATATTCGGAATAAGTAGGTCCGATGACCATCGCTTTTTTCGGGTGCTCGATCTGTATAAAAAGAGAGATCAGTTCCGTGGAACCATTTCCTACGATGACGTTTTCGTATTCGGTGCCGCAGTATTCTGCAATGCATTTGCGCAGGGAGGTATATTCCCTGTCAGGGTATGTCGTGATCACATCGATCTGCTCGGAGAGAGCGGTCCGAAGAAGCGGTGATACGCCAAGCGGATTGACATTTGCGGAAAAACTGACGATCTCTTCTTTTTTGATGCCGTAAATCTGTTCTATTTTTTCTAAATCACTTCCGTGAAAATGGTCTTTGTGTTTTATCATTGCGAACTCCTCCAAATTGGTTTATAATCTATTATAATGATTGTCATTGAAAAAGCAAGCAATTAAGAGAGAAAAAGCAGGTGTCGATTTGCGAAGACGGATACAACAACTGGCAAGGGGAAAATTCGAACACTTAAAGCCGTCTCTTTCAATTTCTGTGGATAAGATTGACATCACAGCAATGGAAGGTAATGATATTTCGGGGGATTTCGTGATCACAAGCACAAATCATGTGCCGATGCGTGGAATCGTATATTCTTCCAATCCGAGGATGGAATGTCTGACACCGCAGTTTGAAGGGGAAGAAATAAGGATTCGTTACCAATTTCATAGTTATGGTCTGATCGAAGGTGATATTCAAAAAGGAGAGTTCTGTATCGTAGTAGAACAGGGTGAATATAACCTTTCTTTTGTTGTGTCTGTTTCAAAACTGTATGCAGAATCCTCGGTTGGCAAAGTGAAAAATTTATCCGATTTTGCCAGATTATCAGAAAACGACTTTGACGAGGCATTTCATCTGTTTTATTCGGGCAAGTTTAAAAACATATTTCATCCGGATGAAAAAAGGGAGATGCTTTTATATGAGGGTTTGTCGAAAGGAACACCATCCGGACAGAAAGTGGAGGAGTTTTTGATCGGAATCCACAAAAAGAAGCGGACTGTGGTTTCATTGGAAGAAAGCAGTGCCATATTTTACCAGGTGCATGAAAACAGACTTGAAACTTTTCAGGTGAACAGAAACCGGCATGGATATCTTGAAATCAGAGTCCATTCGGATGCAGAATTTCTGGTTTTAAAGAAACCACGGGTCACCGATGAGATGTTTGTGGGAAGTATCTGTGATGTGGAATATTATATTGTGGCAGAAAAAATGCATGCGGGAAGGAATTTTGGAAAGATCCGTCTGGAGATACCGGGACAGAAACCATTGATCTATACGGTGTGTGCCACGACTAAGCAGGAAAATAAAACGAAGGATGAACCTGTTTTTTTTGATATCCAGAAATCACGCATAAAATTAATGCAGCTTTATCTGGAATACCGCCTGAAACGGATTGTGACCGGAGTATGGGCAAACCAGTCGGGGGTTATTTTGGATCATCTTTCCGTTTTGTGTGAGAATGAAAAGATTTATGGACTGATGAAGGCACAGACGCTGATCATCAACCGCCAGAGACAGGAGGCATCCTGGATATTAGATGATTTTAAACGGACGTGTGAGGATCATGAAAGTCCGGAATGGGGGTATTATCTTTATCTGTGCACATTGATGGAGCGGGAGCCGTCCTATGTGGATCGTCTGACGACGGAAGTGGAACAGATTTTTAAACTGCATCCGGATAATTCGATGTTGTTCTGGGTGCTGTTATTTTTAAAAGAAGAGTATTATCAGAAGCCGGCAGAAAGGTTAGAAGCAATTCGTGACTGGATGCGTTATGATAACAGCCCGTATTTTTATCTGGAGGCATATTATCTGATCTGGCAGGATCCATATTTACTGGCGAGACTTGGATCATTTGAGGTTCGCATATTATACTGGACTGCAAGATGGGGCATTATGACACGGGATATAGCAATACAGGTGGCCGGGCTTATTTCAGAAAAAAAAGAATATCATCCGTTTTTATACCATATTTTAGAGGCGTGTTATGAGGTGAAACCGGATGATGAAATGCTGACGGCGGTGTTAGGATATCTGATCCGCAGCCAGTGCTTTGGTGCAAAGTATCATCACTGGTATGAACTTGGAATTGAACGTGAGATCCGCATCACGAGCCTGTATGAAGCGTATCTTTTATCACTGGATGGAAGAAAATTAGAACGTGTACCAAAGATGCTTCAGCTGTATTTTCAGTATGACAGTGGATTGTCCTGGCAGCAGAAAGCGGTTTTATTTGTCAATATTATTGCGGCAAAAAAGGTGCAGCCTGAGGTATATCAGAAATATCTGCCGATCATGGAACGGTTTGCGATGGAGCAGATGGAGGCTGGTCATATCGATGATAATCTGGCCGTGATATATGATGAAATGTTTGAACAGGGGATTATAAATAGTGATATTGCGCATTGGGCAGCTGAAATTCTTTTTACGCACAAGATGATCTGTACGGATCCACAGGCAGCAAAGATAGAAGTTTATGAATATGCATGCAGCCCAGCATGCAATCATGTGAATAACAGGGAATCCGTGATCCGGAACGGGGCTGCATACTTTACTGTATATACAAAGGATTACTGCCTGATCATGGAGGACATTTATGGTAATCGTTTCTGTGAGGAAATCGGTTGTTGTGAAGAGCCGCTGATGGATATTGACCATTGTGTGAAAAAGTGTACAGAACTTGCACAGGGAGAATTATCCTATATTCTATATTCCATGCAGCAAAAAGTTGCGGATGGAGTGGATGATTCAGATTTTCCGGGTGTGTGGACTGTTTTAAAAGCACCGCAGGTGAGTGACCGCTATAAAAGGGAAATTGCAGAACAGATCATATCATTTTACCGGAAAAGAAAGTATGAGGCGGGCTGCCTGACCGGTCTGGATCATAAATTGTTATCTGCAGCTGCGCGCCATATGCTGATGCAGTACCTGACGGAAGAACATTTGTATGAAACTGCGTATCGCATGGCAGAAGAGTGTGGGTATGAGCACATGGATACGGCTGCATGCGTTTCTCTGTGCAGTTATGCGATTCATACAGCAGGGTTTGAGGAAGATGATTTCCTTCTTGGGTTTGCAGAGCATGTATTTTACAGAGGCACTTATAATGATGTGATCCTTATCTATCTTTGTAAATATTATAATGGTGCAACAAAGACGATGGCGGAGATCTGGAAAGCTGCGGGAGCATTTGATATTGACACGTTTGATCTTGAGGAACGTATTTTAAGCCAGATGCTGTATTCGACTGATTATATTGCGGATATTGAAGAGATCTACGAGAGTTATGTAAAAGGCGGGGGACGGGAACTGATCTGTATGGCATATTTATCGTATTTTGCAGATGCATGGCTGGTGAGGAATATGGTGGTACCGGAGTATGTATTTGAACAGATCTTTGCCCGTTATCAGGAAGGAAATCCTCTCAACGATGCGTGTAAACTGGGGCTGCTGAAATATTTCTCAGAGAAAGAGCATTTATCAGATGCGATGTATCAGGTGGCAGATGAATTGTTGGAAGAGTACACGTCTAAGAACCGCTGCTTTGCATTTTTCCTGGAGTTTGAGAAAGAATTACGTTTAAAGTATCATTTGTATGACAAAGCGTTTGTGGAATATCATACAGATCCGGGACAAAAAATTATGATTCATTTTAGCCTGGATGGAGAACATTACGAGCAGTCACTGTTAAATGAGGTCTATGATGGTGTTTTTGTCAAGGAATTTGTCTTATTTTTTGGCGAGTCTGTACTTTATTATATGACAGAGCAGGAAAAGGCGGAGGAGAAGATAACGGAAAGTGCCTGCTTAAATTGCCGAAATGTACCGGACGAAGAATCTCATGGAAGGTATGAAATGTTGAATGACATGCTGATGCATCACGCGATGGGAGAACGTGAGATGCAAAAGAGAGAAATGAAACAATACTATGGAATGCAGATGGTAACGAATGAGGTATTCCATATTTTATAAGTAAGAGGGAGAAAAGTGGAAAAAACGTCGTATTATCTTGGCATTGATCTTGATAATGACAATGCCGTGATCAGTTATTTCCAATTGAATATGAAGGAACCGGAGACTGTCAGCACAGTGGCAGGCAGTGAAGTATACCAGATTCCTCTGATACTTGCCAAAAAACATGGGATCGGTCAGTGGTTTATCGGTGAGGAGGCAAAACGTCTGGCACTTTTGCAGGGAGAGGAAGCAGTATCCGGTCTGCTGCAGGCAGCTCTTGCGGGAAAAGAGTTTTTCATAGAGGGGGAAACTTATAAGGCACAGGAACTGTTAGCACTCTACATAAAAAAGCTGGTATATCTTGCGGGAAAACTGGGGAATCCTGTGATACCTGACTTTTTGGTTATCACGCTTGAACAGCTGTCGCGGGAGGTGACGGAGCTCTTTCTTCAGGTAGCAGAAAGAATTGGAATACCGGAGGGAAGGCTGACACTCATTGACAGGAGAGAGAGTTTTTATTATTTCGCATTCAGCCAGCAAAAAGAATTATGGCTGCATGATGTGTGTCTGTTTGACAACCGGGGAGATGAGGTCTGGTGCAGGAGATTGGAACGGGATCAAAGAACCATGCCGCAGCTTGTCACGATCAGTGAGGAACAGCGGAATATAGACCGGGCAAATAAAGATGCCAGCTTTTTAAAAATCGTATCAGAAGTGACAGGAGGGCATATTGTTTCGGCAGTTTACCTGACAGGAGACGGTTTTGATGGTGAATGGATGAAGGAGTCCCTTTCTTTTTTGTGCAAAGGCCGCAGGGTTTTTATGGGGAAAAATCTTTATTCCAAGGGTGCCTGTTATGCAGCGGCAAGAAAGTGTATGACGGAAGAAAACAGCTGGCAGTTTGTCTATATGGGCGATAATGAGATGAAAGTGAATGTAAGCCTGAAAGTGCAGAGCCAGGGAAAAACAGAGTTTTTTACGCTGATCAGTGCAGGAGATAACTGGTACGAGACTGTTGGAGAATGCGAAGTATTGCTGGATGGATCAAACGAGATCGATTTCTGGCTGCAGCTGCCAAACAGCAAGGAAGCGAAGATTGAGAAACTCACGCTTGCAGATCTTCCCGAACGTCCGCCACGCACAACGCGTCTTCGCATCAAAGCACAGCCGGTTTCCGACATGGAAGTAAAGATCAGGATCAAAGACCTTGGCTTTGGGGAGATATTTAAGAGTTCTGACAAAACATGGGAATATATGATGTCACTGGAAAATGTACAGTAGACAAAGGAGAGGCAGGAGAAACGAATGGGCGAATTGATCTTATGCAGCCAGCAGTTAGCGGCGATGCCCTATTATATTGAAAATGTATCGTTAAATGTTTATTCGCTGGATGAACTGTGCTATTATATTAAAAATAATACCTGTCTATTGGATGCAGACTTTATGGATGACGAGTTGTGTGACTGGGTGGAAAATGAACAGCATTTGCCGGATATTGCACAGAATCTAAGGAATATCAAGGCTGGCGGAGGTGTTTTGTCTGAATTTACCGGCTGTCTGATGTCAGCGTGTGGTTATTGTACGAAAGAGGAACAAAAGCAGATCCGGAATACACTTCAGGAAATGGAACATAAGTCGGCATTTGAATGTGGGAAAATCAAAGCTGACCGTTTTCTGGAGAACCGGAAATACATCAGCAGTATTGCAGAATACAGAAAACTTCTGCAATCGTGTGAAACTGAAATGCCACAGATGGTTGGCGCAGTGTGGCACAATCTTGGTACCGCATATGCGAGGCTGTTTTTGTTTGAACAGGCAGCTGACTGCTATGCAAGGGCATATGAAAAAAGCAGTGATAAAGAGTCCTTGAAAGAGTGTCTGATGGCATGCCGCTGTAATCATGATGAGCGGGCATTTGAACGCAGGAGAGAATATTTTAAAATAGCACCGGAGGAAGCAAAAAAGATTGCAGATGAATTGAGCAGCTGCAGTAGAAGTGATGCGATATGTCAGTTTGAGACAATGCTTGATGAGTGGGATCCGGGGGATGAAAATGTGTGGGAGACGCAGCTTGAGGAATGGAAAAAACAGTACAGGAAGGATTGTATGGTATAAATGAAATTTTTTGACAGATGGAAAAAACGCAGTTTTGAAGAAAAAATGGATGATCTGAGCCAGACTGTGCTGACGGAAAATAACATAAAAGATCCGAAACAGGTGGAGCAGTATGTTGTGGAACGATTAGAGCAGATGATCGATATCACAAGGGAAATCGAGGAGGAAAAATCGGAGTACCGAACAGTCACGTCTTATCTGAATGATGTCCAGAAATTAGAAGATCTTCCGGAACCTGAAAAGAAAAAAATTGCGGATGTGGCACAGAATGTCGTTCAGTTAAACAGTGCGAGAAATATTTTCCTTAATTCAGAAAAAAAACTGACAGATGCACAGTTTACGCAGCTTCAGCAGGAAGAAAAAACCATGCCGGATGCAATCAAACGCCTTAGCTCGAATGAAATCTATCAGGATACTATAAAAAAGGATATGAAATATCTTGAACGGGAAAAATCCAGATGGCTTTTACACCGTGAATATCTGATGCACCAGCAGAAAAGTTTAAAGAATTTATTATACATCATTCTTGCAATTGTGGCAGCAGTGGCAGTGACACTTATCACGTTACAGCTTGGATTTAAGGTTGATACATATTATGCATGGATGGTACTTATTTTTGTCACTGCAGTGGCGGTGTGTGCCGATTATTTAAAGATGCTGCACAATGACTCTGAGATCAAGTTAGCGGAACGAAGTGCAAATAAGGCAATTCTTTTACTTAATAAGGTAAAGTTTAAATATGTCAATATCACGAATGCCATTGATTATGCCTGTGAGAAGTATCATGTAAGAAGAGCTTCAGAATTAAATCAGCTGTGGCAGTATTATATGGATGCAGTGCGTGAACGTGAAAAATATCAACGCACAAATGAGGATCTTGAATACTTTAATGGCAGACTGGTGCGGGCATTGAACCAGTATCAGTTATATGATGCACAGGTCTGGATCACGCAGGCAGCAGCCCTGATTGATCCCAGGGAAATGGTTGAGGTGAAGCACGGCCTAATCCTGCGCAGACAGAAATTAAGGGATCGGATGGAATATAATGTCGAAGAAATGAAAAATCAGAGGGAGGAAGCGTTAAAACTTTCTTCAAAGGCTGGAAGCATGAAACCACAAATCGATGAGATCATCAATGCAATTGACCGGTTGATGGAAACGATGTAAGTTTCTGTCCGGTGTGTCAGGTCTGCCTGTGTAATGTTTGATTTGAATAAGTTGTGGTATGATGAGAAATATATGGATACTGCGTACAAATGCCGGAGGGGCATATTGTACGCAGTATTTTATTCATGCTAATAGAATGCAAAATGTTGTTTGTGACAACAAGCCGGCTTGCAGAACATGCAGTCTATTTGCCACATCCCAGATCAAATTCCGGGTTGCACATATAAAAATTTTTGCTGTCAAGTTCTTCCTGAACCAGGCGGAGGCCTTCACCGAAACGCTGGAAATGCACGATTTCGCGCTGGCGCAGAAAACGGATCGGTTCACAGACTTCCGGATCTTTGACAAGACGTAAAATATTATCGTAGGTGGTGCGGGCTTTCTGCTCCGCAGCCATATCTTCAAAAAGATCCGTGATCGCATCGCCTTTGCTCTGGAATTCACAGGCATTAAACGGAATACCGCCGGCTGCCTGCGGCCAGATCCCGGCCGTGTGATCGACATAGTAAGGAGCGAAACCGGCGGCCTCAAGTTCTTCAGCACTTAAGCCTTTGGTGAGCTGGCGGACGATGGCGGCAATCATTTCGAGGTGGGCTAATTCCTCCGTCCCAATATCCGTCAACAGTCCCGCTACTTTATTATATGGCATACTATACCTCTGTGACAGATAACGGAACGATGCGGCCGCCTCTCCATCTGGTCCTCCATACTGACTGATGATGATCTGTGCGATTTTGGCATTGGGTCTTGTAATGTTGACTGGGAACTGTAAACGTTTTTCATAATTCCACATTAACAGTCACCTCCTTCCCATGGCCATGGATCCGATGCCCAACGCCAGTAATTATCAGGATTTGCGGTGTCGATGGTAAGCGGAGTATAATTTTGCGCATATGCACGCAGTGCAGTGCGTCTTAAGTCAGCATAGTGATTGAAATATTTTAAAGCTTCTTCATCGTCAGGATGCGTGTCGAGATATTCTGTGATTTCTACGACAGCAAAGCTGACCATATCGATCCAGTGGAGGAGTTGGGACTGATTCATCTGACTGATCATCATCGGCATCTACCTCCGTTTGCGGCTAAAAATGGTTTATCCAGTTCTGGAAAAATAGTCCCGGCACTGAGTGAACGATCCGGTTCATAAACAGTAGAAAAATGCTGCCAGGGGACGTATGCCATGGCGAGTACATAATCAGAAATGGTTCTTATATTTTCTGAACAGGAAACAGAATCTGCACAGGATGCAGATTCTGTGCAAAAGTCCAGACCTGCACGGTGTGCAGGATGTGAAACAGATAAACGGTCGCAGGAACGATTGCTGTTCCCGGACATAGGATAAGGTCTCATAATAAGTTATTCCTTTCAATATCAGGTTTACAATAAGATATGTAAAAATGATGATTTTGGTTCATTTAGCAGACATCATATAAAAAGGTAAAAAATGCGTATTATCAAATCGAAAAAGAGCGCAAAAAATGTTGAAAAATATCAAAATGAGTATAAAATAAAAGATATTGGTATTAAAACAGCAGAAGACAGAGAAGGGGAATAAGAATGAATAAAAGAATTGTTGCAGGTATGCTGTTTACGACGGTTGTGTGTATGACGTTAGGAGGCTGCGGCTTCACAGCTGATAAAGAAAATGTAAAGAATAGTGGTGCTGTGGAATCGGTAATGCCGGGAGCAGAAGTATCTACGGAGATGACAGAAAGAGATGCTGAGGCGGATAATGGTGTGGTACAGCTTAAAGTATGGTCGGAAGAAGACAACTTCGACATGTTAAACCAGATGATAGACAGTTTTGAACAGAAATATGCAGGACAGGCAAAGTTTGAGATTACATTGGAACAAAATGCTGATTCTGATACAAAGGATATTCTTTTGGGAGATATTCATAACGGGGCGGATGTTTTCCCGTTTGCGGATGATCAGCTTTCTGCAATGGTTGCCGCTGGTGCATTATATCCGGTGCCAAATGCAGAAGAAGTAAAGAGTGCGAATTTAGAAGAGTCGGTTTCTGCTGCATCTATTAATGATATCTTATATGCTTACCCAATGACGGCAGATAACGGATACTTCCTCTATTATGATAAAAATGTTCTTTCCGATGAAGATGTCCAGACGATGGATGGCATGTTAGAGGCACTGAATGCTGCAGGCAGATCATTTTCCATGGAGCTTAATTCGGGCTGGTATCTGTATACATTTTTTGGTAATACGGGTCTGGAGTTTGGTATTAATGATGATGGCGTGACAAATTACTGTAACTGGAACGCCACAGATGGAGCAATTAAAGGCGTTGATGTGGCACAGGCCATTTTAAATATCACAACCAATCCGGCATTTATCAGCCAGCCGGATGGAGATTTCATTACAGGAGTACAGAATGGTACGGTTAGTGCGGGAATCAGTGGCGTATGGAATGCAGTTTCAGTCAGGGAAGCATGGGGCGATAATTACGGAGCCGTAAAACTTCCAACTTACACGGTGGCAGGACAGCAGGTACAGATGTCTTCTTTTACCGGCTATAAAATGATGGGCGTGAATGCATATTCCAAATATCCGGAATGGGCAGCAAAACTTGCAGACTGGCTTACAAATGAAGAAAACCAGACAATCCGTTTTGAAGAGAGAAATCAGGGACCTTCGAATACGAATGCAGCAGCTTCGGATGCAGTAAAACAGGTGCCGGCAATCCAGGCAGTTATTGCACAATCAGAATTTGGTAAACTGCAGCGGGTTGGAAACAGTTACTGGGATGCATGTTCTGCATTTAGTGATACGATGGCAGCTGGTAACCCATCCGGTCAGGATCTGCAGGAAATTATGGATACACTTGTTGAAGGAATAACAGCATCCGCAGCAAAATAAAGGATAGGAGACAGATCACATTATGAAAAAACAGGGACGTTTCAGCACGAAAATGATCATATTGATTCCGGTGTTTGTTATTGGAATTATATCTATTATTTCAAGTGTTCTGGCAGTAAAAAATATTCGTAAGGTTAATGAGAATGCAACACAGATTGCAAATGGTTATATGGTCTGTATCGCAGATTTGGGATCAATTCAGACAGAAACAGAAAAGATTCATCGGCTTGGATTGTCACATATTGTAGCAACAGATCTTGACTCAATGATCTCTCTTGTAGATGTCATACGTGCAGAACAGACGGTACTTGATGGTTATCTGTCAGATTTTGAACGGTTCATAGATGATTCAGACCGTGAAAATTACGAGGCAATATTGTCAAATTATGAAGGTTTGAAATATGAAAATGCAAATCTTATGGCATACAGCGCAAGTGGAAATAAAGAGGCTGCGTATGCTTTGGCAAACGGTGCAATTTCAGAGTATGCAGACAAGATAGATCAGAATATCATAGCAATCCAGGAAGTGGAAAACAATAACGCAGATACAGCAAAGCAGCAATTGACCAAGGTATATAAGTATTCTTTGACGGTCAGCTTTGTTACGATTGCTGTCAGCATGGCATCTTTGCTGTTTGCGGTATTTTCTGTACTGAAGATGGTAATCGTACCACTTTCTAAAACGAAGAATGAGATCAATGAGATTATTGATGATATAGACAGAAGAGAAGGAGACCTGACCAGACGAGTAACCATTATGGAGAATCAGGAAGTGGCAGCAGTCGGCAGTGGCATCAACCTTTTCATGGGAAAATTACAGGATATTTTTAAAACGATCATTCATAATTCAAAACGTATGGAAACGGTAGTCAATGAAGTCCGTGAAAGTGTTATGACATCAAACAGCAGTGTGTCTGATCTGTCTGCATTAACGGAGGAACTTTCAGCTACCATGCAGGAGATGTCAGATAATGCTGCTTTGATCAATTCCAATACGGAATCTGTTGCGGGAGAGGTAAATCAGATTGCGGAGCGTACAACTGAGATTAATAATTATACGAAAGAAATGAAAGGTCATGCGGATTCCATGGAATCTGCTGCGCGTTCTAATATGGAATCTACCGGCACGAAAGTCAATGAGATTCTTGAGGTATTAAACAGGGCGATTGAGGACAGTAACAGTGTAAATCAGGTAAATAGCCTGACGGATGATATTTTGAATATTGCAAGCCAGACAAACCTGCTTGCATTAAATGCATCTATTGAAGCAGCCAGAGCAGGGGATGCAGGACGCGGTTTTGCTGTTGTTGCAACAGAGATCAGTCAGCTTGCAGCTGCCAGTCAGGAAGCTGCAAACCGTATCCAGCAGATCAACAGTGTTGTGACTCAGGCAGTGCATAATTTAGCAGACAATGCAAATGGACTGGTACAATATATGAACGAGTCGATTCTTCCAGAGTTTGAAGAATTCGTAACGGCTGGAAGCGAATATAAAAATAAGGCGACCTACATAGAGAATGTCATGAACGAGTTTGAATCAAAGACAGATTCGTTGAAGAATACAATGGTTGAAATACAAAGGTCCATCAATACGATCGCACATGCCATCGAGGAGGGCGCAAAGGGAGTCAGCAATGCAGCAGACAGCACGCAGGTGCTGGTTACGGATATGGAAAATATCTCGAACCGTATGGATGAGAATTTTGAGATTGCAACCGATTTGAAGAAAGAAACTGCAATATTTACCAAAATATAATGTCGGCAAAGTATCTAATAATAAAATAATAGCTTGGCAGCGCAGGGACAGGAGAAAAATCCTGTCTCTGTTTTCAATTTGTAAGCTTGTCAGGCAGAAAAAATTGTTATATAATGACGTGTACGGCGTTTGAAAATCTTTTCCGGATTATAAAACGGAAAATGAGAATACAGGAGGAAAACAAACAATGAGCAAAGTAAGAACAAGATTTGCACCAAGTCCTACAGGAAGAATGCATGTGGGAAATCTGCGTTCTGCATTATATGAGTTTTTAATTGCCAAACATGCGGGCGGAGATTTTATGCTTCGTATCGAAGATACGGATCAGGAGCGTTTTGTGGAAGGTGCAGTTGATATCATATATCACACATTAGAGGAAACAGGTCTGGTTCATGATGAGGGACCGGATAAGGATGGCGGTTATGGTCCTTATGTGCAGAGTGAGCGTATGAAGACCGGCATCTACATGAAATATGCCAAAGAATTAGTAGAAAAAGGCGAAGCATACTACTGCTTCTGCGACAAGGAGCGTTTAGAGTCCTTAAAAACAGAAGTGGACGGTAAAGAGATCATGATGTATGACAAACACTGTCTGCATTTAAGTAAAGAAGAAGTGGAGGCAAATCTTGCTGCTGGCAAACCGTTTGTCATCCGTCAGAACATCCCGAACGAGGGAACAACGACCTTCCATGATGAGTTATACGGAGATATCACGGTGGATAATGCAGAACTTGATGATATGATCCTGATCAAATCCGATGGATATCCGACCTATAATTTTGCAAACGTGGTTGACGATCATACCATGAACATCACACATGTGGTACGTGGAAATGAGTATCTTTCCTCTTCGCCGAAATACCAGCGTCTGTATGATGCATTTGGCTGGGAATCACCGGTTTACATCCATCTGCCGCTGATCACGGATGAAAACCACAAGAAACTTTCTAAGAGAAGCGGACATTCTTCTTTTGAAGATCTATTAGAGCAGGGATTTTTAAGTGAAGCAGTTGTAAACTATATCTCATTGCTTGGCTGGAGTCCGGAAGATAACAGAGAAATTTTTACCTTAGATGAGCTGATCAAAGAATTTGATTACCACAGAATCAGCAAATCACCGGCAGTTTTTGATTACACAAAGTTAAAATGGATGAATGGCGAATACATCAAAGCTATGGATTTTGACAGTTTCTATGAAAAAGCAGAGCCATATATCCGCGAGGTGATCACAAAGGATCTTGATTTAAAGAAGATTGCAGCAATGGTAAAAACCAGAATCGAAGTATTCCCGGATATCAAAGAGCATATTGATTTCTTTGAGGCACTTCCGGAATATGATGTGGCAATGTACACACACAAGAAGATGAAGACAAATGCGGAAACTTCCTTAAAAGTATTAAAAGATGTACTTCCTCTGTTAGAGGCACAGGAAGATTACAGCAATGATGCATTATATGCCACATTGTTAAAATATGTGGAAGAGACCGGCGTGAAGAACGGTTATGTTATGTGGCCGATCCGTACGGCTGTTTCCGGCAAACAGATGACACCGGGCGGAGCAACAGAGCTGATGGAGGTACTTGGAAAAGAAGAGTCCATTGCCCGCATCAAAAAAGGTATTGAATTATTAGAGCAGTAAGAGTTTTTTATCAGGCAGGGAGATTTTCAATTTCCCTGCCGTTTCAAATCTATGAATTGAGGTAATCTATGAGCTTTAACGCATCTCAGACACGGGCAATCCATCACAAAAACGGACCAATGCTCGTTCTCGCCGGACCGGGTTCCGGAAAAACTCTTGTAATCACAGAACGTACAAAATATCTGATCGAAGAATGTGGGATAGATCCGGCACAGATCCTTGTTATCACATTTACCAAAGCCGCTGCAACGGAGATGAAGCGCAGGTTTCAGCGGAAAATGAACCGGTTATGCCCGGTGACATTTGGCACATTTCATGCAGTTTATTTTGCCATTTTAAAACATGCATATAATTACAGCGCAGACAATATTGCCAGGGAGGAACAGCGCTACCAGTGTATGCGTGAGATCATAGCGAAAGAACATCTGACCTATGAGGATGAGACGGAGTTTATCACATCTCTGTTAGGGGAGATCAGTCTGGTCAAAAATTCCGGGATAGAAATCGCCAACTATTATTCGAAAAACTGTGCGGAGACCGTGTTCCGAAAGGTTTATCGCCAATATCATGAATTTTTGTACAAAAACAGACTGATTGATTTTGATGACATGTTAGTATACACGAAGGAACTTTTTGAACAGCGTGCCGATATTCTTGCCGCATGGCAGAATAAATACCGCTATATTTTGATCGATGAGTTTCAGGACATCAACCGGATCCAGTATGACATTATAAAAATGTTAGCGGGTGAGAGGAAAAATCTGTTTATCGTGGGGGATGATGACCAGTCGATCTACCGTTTCCGGGGCGCGAAGCCGGAGATCATGTTACACTTTAAAGATGATTACCCGGAGGCGGAGACGGTTCTTTTAGATGTGAATTACCGTTCCGTAAAAAACATTGTGACAAGTGCCGGATATCTCATCGGCCACAATAAGGAACGCTTTCAGAAAAAAATAGAGGCGGCGGATCAGGGGGATATCCCGGTTGAATGGCAGTTGTTTGAAAGCCAGCGCAAAGAAAATGCAAGAATCATCTGGGATATTCAGGAGGCGGTGGAGAAAGGCGCAAAATATGAAGAATTTGCAGTGCTTTTCCGCACCAATACACAGCCGCGACTTCTGATGGAACAGCTGATGGAGTATAATATTCCATTCCGAACGAGAGATACCGTGCCGAACTTATACGAGCACTGGATCGCAAAAGATATTTTTGCATACATAAGGATTGCGATGGGAAGCAGGGAACGCAGGGATTTCCTGCAGATCATGAACCGTCCGAAACGCTATATCAGCCGGGAATCGCTAGACGAGGAGACCGTGGCATTTGATGTGTGGGAGTGGTACTATGAGGAACAGCCGTGGGTGGCAAAGCGCATCGAAAAATTAGAGGGCGATATCCGTATGTTAGAGAGATTAAGTCCGTATGCGGCGATCAATTACATCCGGAAGGCAATCGGATATGATGAGTTTTGTACAGAATATGCGGATTACAGACGTATCAAAGCGGATGATCTGTTTGATGTTTTGGATGAGCTCCTGGATGCAGCGAGGGAATATAAGACTTATGATGCGTGGTTTGACCACATTGAAAATTACACAAAAGAGCTGCAGGAATTTTACCGCGTGCAGAATCAGAACCCGAACAGTGTTGCGTTAGCAACATTACATAGTGCAAAAGGTCTGGAATATGAAAATGTCTATATCATTGACGTCAATGAGGGTGTCATGCCATACAAAAAAGCAGTGCTGGAACCGGAAGTGGAAGAAGAGCGAAGGATGTTTTATGTAGGAATGACGAGAGCAAAAAAAAATCTGCATCTTTTTTCAGTCAGACAACTGAACCATAAAGATGCAGAAATTTCCCGTTTTATCAAAGAAGCGCAGCCACCGGAAAAGAAGAAGGATTAATCATCCATCTCCTCGAAGGCTGCCTCGTCTAAAAGTTCGTCAAAACGGTCGGATACAGCTTCGTATTCTTCATCGTCCTCAATGTTATCAAGGGAAGGATTGCCTTCGCTGTCTTCAGAATAACGATAAATAAATACTTCGCCTTCCTCGTTTTCCTCGCCATTTTCATCCAATGGAAGAAGTGCGATGTAATCGCGTTCGCCAATTGTAAAAATGGTAAGAATTTCGCATTCTACCTGACTTCCGTCGTCAAGATCAAGGGTTACAACGATATCTTCATCGTCATTGTTCTGGTTGAAATCGCTCATGCCGATACCTCTCTTTTTTATAGTGGTCCTAATAAAGACAATGACATCATAACATAATCGGATGTGATTGAACATATTTTTCTATACAAAATGTGAAAAAAAAGGTATACTATTTTTATTAGAAAAAGATACTGGGGTACGATAGAAAAGGTGGCAGACAGCATGGATTACACGATCAGAGAAGGCAATTACGAAAAGTTAGGAGTACAGAAAAAGGATGATGCAGTGATTTTTACGTTCGAAGGGGAAAAAGAAGAGAACTGCAGCATTCTTTTTTATGGGAAAAAAGCAGAACCTGTCTGCAAAATTTTAGTACCGGAGGAATATTGCCGGGGATCCGTGCGTTCTGTGGCCGTAACCGGTAAGTTATGGAAAAATTTAAGATACAATTATGAGATAAACGGAAAAATCATTACGGATACCTATGCAACCCGTATTATCGGCAGGGAAAAATGGAATGACAAAACCCGCAGTGAGAAGGATTATTTTATCTGTGGCGGTGCATATCCGCAGGCATTTGACTGGGAAAACGACAGACAGCCGGAGATTAAACGGCAGCAGATGGTTATGTATAAACTGCATGTGCGGGGATTTTCCATGGAGGATACATCCTGTCCGAGAAAAGAACGGGGGACATTCCGAGCGATTACAGATAAAATCCCATATCTGAAAAAACTTGGCATTACGACCATAGAGCTGATGCCTGCCTACGAGTTTGAGGAACAGGTGATCCCAAAGAAAACGGTACTGCCGGATTACCTTAAGTGGGAAAGTCACGGAGAAGATCTGATCAAACCGGAAAGTGTACAGCCGGTGGAAAAGATTAATTACTGGGGGTATGTTCCCGGCAATTATTTTGCACCGAAGGCATCCTACAGCAGCAGTGCAGATGCAGCGTCTGAGTTTCGGGAACTGGTACATACACTGCATGAGAACGGCATGGAATGTGTGATGGAATTTTATTTTGCGCCGGGGATGAACCAGAATGTGATTTTAGATGCACTTCGGTTCTGGGTTCGTGAGTATCATGTGGATGGATTTCATCTTCAGGGGGATTCACTGCCTGTTACGGCGGCGGCACAGGACCTTCTGCTCAGCCGGACAAAGCTGTTTTATACACATTTTGATCCGATCCTTTTGGAAAATGCAAAAAAATATCATCATTTATATGTATACAGTGATGAATACCTGTACCCGGCGAGAAAAATGCTGAACCATATGGAAGGAAACCTTAACGAGTTTTTCTGCCAGCAGAGAAAGCAAAACAGCGTGGAAGGGTTTGTCAATTACATTACTAATAATAATGGATTTACATTGTGGGATCTGTTTTCCTACTGTGAAAAACACAATCTGGAGAACGGGGAAGATAACTGTGATGGAAACAGTTTCAATTACAGCAGTAACTGTGGCGTGGAGGGAAATACCAGAAAAAGATACATTGATAATCTGCGGAAAAAACAGGTTAGAAATGCATTGGCAATGGAGTTTCTGGCACAGGGTGTTCCATTGGTTTTAGGGGGCGATGAGTTCTTAAACTCACAGCAGGGTAATAACAATGCCTACTGTCAGGACAATAAGACCGGCTGGCTGAACTGGAAGAAACAAAAGAAGGAAACATGGCTGGCTGAATTTATAAAAAATCTGGCAGATTTCCGCAGGGAGCATCCGATCATCGCATCAGAACATCCGATGGAATTAAATGATTACGGCAGGAAAGGTTTCCCGGATCTTTCCTATCATGGGGAGAGCGCATGGATCTCTTCAATACCGGCTGACAGACAGGCGGCGGGGATTCTGTATTGCGGCGAATATGAAAAGAAGACAGATCAGACACCGGATGATTATATCTATATCGGCTATAATTTTCATAGCGGTCTGTCGCATCTTGCGCTGCCGAAACTCCCGCAGAACAAGAAATGGTATCTTTTGATGACTACGGCAGCGGAAAATTCGTTCCTGCCGGAAAAAGAAATCCTCGAGGATCAGCATCTTTTAGCAATCGAGGGTCAGTCGATCAATATTGTAATTGGAATATAAAAGTAGTAAAGAGGGTAAAAGAACATGATAAAGGCATGGAAACATTTATGCACGATCCTGCATCACAAAAATCTGGTCCGGGCAGGCTGTTTTAAGATCGGACTTTATAAGCAGGGACTGCTGCATGACATGTCGAAGTATACACCGACAGAATTTCTGGTGGGATGCAAATATTATCAGGGGACAATGAGTCCGAATAACGCAGAACGTGAAGATAAAGGGTATTCTGCGGCATGGCTTCACCATAAAGGACGAAATAAACATCATATGGAGTACTGGATTGATTATGGGGTCGGTGATGGAAGAGATGGACAAAAAACACATCGCGGGATCTGTGGCATGAAGATGCCGATTAAGTATGTAGCGGAGATGTATGTGGACCGCGTTTCTGCATCAAAGAATTATCAGCGTGATAAATTCAAACTGGACAGTCCGCTCCAGTATTATCTGAAGGGCAGAAAATATTATATTTTAAATGAAGACACAAAAGCCATGCTGGAATTATTACTGGTGATGCTGGCGGTAAAAGGGGAAGATGAAGTGAATCATTTCCTCAAATATGAGGTATTAAAGGGAAAAGTTCCCTATGAAAAAGAATACCTCATAAATCTCAGGAAAAATTTGGAAAAAGGCAGTGCATATCATCTGGAAGAGGAGCAGTGAGAACAAAAGATTCTCCTGTGATGGGATGCGAAAACGTTAAGCGGTAGGAGTGAAGTGCCTGCCGCTTTATTGTTGTGTCCGTCGGATTGTAAAGAAAATCCCCGATCAGCGGATGCCCAATTGATTTTAAGTGAACACGGATCTGATGGGTACGTCCGGTCTCTAAATGCAGCGATAACAGGGACAATCCGTCATGATAAGCAAGACGTCTGTAATGCGTGATGGCGCGTTCTCCGTTTTCAAAGTCAATCTGCCGTTCGATTGTCGATCCGGCAACACGTCCGATCGGAGCATCAATCGTTCCGGATTCGGGTGTTTTTCCGGAGGCAATGGCAATGTATTCTCTCGATATTTCACGTCTGGCTGCCGCGGTACTTAAAATAGCGGAACTTAACATGTGCTTTGCGATCAGAGTGAGTCCGGTCGTGTCACGGTCAAGGCGGTTGACGCAGCGGAAAGTATATGGAATCTCCTGGTCATTGTAATAGCCGCATACGGCATTTGCAAGCGTATGATCGTAATGATTCAGAGAAGGGTGAACGGGCATTTGAGCCGGCTTGTTTACGGCGAGGATATCCTCGTCCTCATAACAGATCGAAAGCGGCATGGAGACCGGTAAAATGTGCGCGGAGGAAGTGCTTTCTTCCAAGCGGATAAAAAGTTCATCTCCGGCGGATAACTTTGTGCGCATATAAGCCCATATGCCGTTTAACAGAACACTTTCGGGTGTTTTTTTCAGTTGTACAAATACTGCATTGGGATAGCCTTTTAATGAAAGGTATTCCCGAATAGTAAAGGAGTCGTATTCCGGTTCTATCCGGTATGTGAATTGTCGAATCATACGGACATTATATAATAAAACTTAGGAAAAATAAATGGGGAAAAGCACGCACACCCTGGTCAAAACATAGAATGTATTAATAAAGCTTTTAAGGTGCGTTTTGAAAACATTCTTATCCCCACTTACGCCAGAGCAGGAAAACGAATGCCTGAAAAAATTAAAAAAAGGTAGCCTTGAAGCAAGAAACGAACTGACACTTCACAATATGCGGCTGGTTGCACATGTTGCGAAAAAATATCAGAACTCAGAAGAAGATATGGAGGATCTGATCTCGATCGGAACGATAGGACTGATGAAAGCGATCGCAACCTACAAGGAAGATTACGGGAGCAGGCTGGCAACTTATGCAGCCAGGTGTATCGATAATGAACTTCTGATGTATTTTCGTGCAAAAAAGAAAGTGTCGCGTGAAGTATCATTATATGAACCGATCGGTATGGATAAAGAGGGAAACCAGATCCATCTGCTTGATATTGTAGAGAGTGAGGAGCCGGATGTTGTGGAGATGATGGAACGTACAAGACAGATTGAAAAGCTGCTTGGACTGGTTCCGAAAGTGCTGCAGGAACGGGAACTGTATATTGTTGTACACCGGTACGGATTATTTGGAAATAAGGCGATGACGCAGAGGGAAATTGCTTCTGCGGTTGGAATTTCACGTTCTTACGTTTCGCGTATTGAAAAAAAGGCGCTGGATAAATTAAAAAAAAGTTTTTGCGAATAAGGTTGTACTTGCTACTATGAATGTGTTATACTTAGGCGACGGCGGATGTCGCCGCCTTATGTTCGGATTTGGATAAAGTCTAGGAAACTGAGCACAGACTGCTCAGTTGTCAGATGCACCGGCTGGCATATGCTGGTGCAGATCAGTTGCAGCATTTCTGCTGTGATCATCAGATAAATCAGAGGAAAAATGAATAAAAAGGAGGAGTACGTTGTATAGTATTGTATCAACGGCAATCATACACGGGATCCAGAGTGTACCGATTTCTGTGGAAGCAGATGTGAGTGATGGTCTGCCTGTGTTTGAAATGGTAGGGTTTCTTGCTTCGGAAGTGCAGGAAGCCAAAGAGAGAGTGCGTACAGCATTGAAAAACTGTGGCTTTGCCCTGCCTCCAAAGCATATTACGATCAATTTTACGCCTGCGAATATCAGAAAATCCGGTTCCGGGTTTGACCTTCCGGTTGCGGTGGCAGTCCTTACCGCATTCGGGTATATCAGACAGGAAATGGTCAGGGAATATTTTGTAGCGGGAGAGGTTGGACTGAATGGAAAAGTACAACCGGTAAATGGAATTTTGCCAATGGTGGCGGAGGCAAAAGAAAGAGGAATGAAAAAATGTATGGTTCCATGGAAAAATGCAGGAGAGGCGGCATTGGTATCGGACATGCAGGTATTTGCCGTAAAAAATCTTGCGGATGCTGTGAATATCTTAAACGGAAATGGAGAATATTTTGATACTCCATATAATATAGAAGAAATGCAGACAGGGAGGATATTGGACTTTGCGGATGTGAGCGGTCAGGAGCTTGTAAAACGTGCCTGCGAAACGGCTGTTTCGGGAATGCATAACCTGCTTTTTGTCGGTCCTCCGGGAGCAGGAAAAACAATGATCGCAGAGCGGATTCCTGGAATTTTACCTTCGTTAAATACAAAAGAACGCATGGAACTTTCTAAGATATACAGTGTTTGCGGACTTTTAGAGCACAAAAGGGGACTGATGCAGGAAAGACCTTTTCGCGCGCCGCATCACACGATCACACCGCAGGGGCTTGCAGGAGGTGGTGCGGTGCCAAAACCGGGAGAAATTTCACTGGCGCATAAAGGAATCCTGTTTTTAGACGAACTGACAGAATTTCAGCGGGAAACTTTAGAGATATTAAGACAGCCGATGGAGGAGAAAAAAATCTGTATAGCAAGGCTGAATGCAAGTTATGAATATCCGGCTGATTTTATGCTTGTGGCAGCAATGAATCCCTGCAAATGCGGGTATTATCCGGACATGCAAAGATGTACCTGTACATCGGCTGCGATTGACCGGTATCTGCGGAAGGTCAGCAGGCCGCTTTTGGACCGGATCGACATTTGTGTGGAAGTTCCACAGGTCAGATTTCGGGATCTTTACAATACCGGAAAAAGTGAAAAATCCGAAGAAATCCGAGCACGTGTTGTGCGCACGCAGGAAATACAAAAAATGCGGTATCGGGGAGAAAATTTTTGCTTTAACAGTCATATCCCGTCTTCGCGGATTTTTGAATATTGTAAACTTGACAAAAAACAGGAAATTTACATGGAACAAATGTATGACAAATTGAATCTGACTGCCCGCACGTACCATAAGATACTGCGTGTGGCGCGTACACTGGCGGATATGGATGAAAGCGAACAGATAAAAATGAGCCATTTAAACGAGGCGCTTTGCTACAGAAATATTGATAAAAAATTCTGGGAGGGGATGGATTGATCAATTATGCATACTGGCTTTCTAATATACCGGGAATTGGAATACGCACCAGAAACAGACTGATCGGTGCAGCGGGAAGTGCGCGGGAAGTTTATGGACTGACAGAAAAACAGCTTCTTCTGATACCAGGGGTGGAAGAAAAGCATGCTGCAGGGATTATGGAGAGTAAAAAAAGAGATTATGATACAGAGTACGAAAGCATGGCGGAAAGAGGAATTTTCTTTTTGTCCAGAGAAGAACAGCTATTTCCACAACGTCTCACCGCGATTCCGGATGCACCGTACAGTCTGTATGTAAAAGGGACTATTCCACAGGAGTGGAATAATAAGACAGTGGCGATCGTGGGGGCACGCCGCTGTTCCGCTTATGGCAGATCAGTGGCAGAGAAGATCGCAGGAAGGCTTGCTGCATCTGACGCGTGGGTTGTAAGCGGCATGGCATCAGGGGTTGATGGCAGTGGACATACAGGTGCACTGCGTAAAAACGGATATACATGCGCAGTGTTAGGCTGCGGGGTAGATATCTGTTATCCGAAGTCAAACAGCAGAATATATCAGGAGATACTTGAAAAAAACGGTGCGATCATTTCAGAATATCCACCGGGTACAAATCCGTCTGCGCCACTTTTCCCGGCAAGAAACAGGATCATTGCAGGTCTTGCTGATGTGGTAGTGATCGTTGAGGCAAAAATAAAAAGCGGATCGCTTATTACAGCGGATTATGCGTTAGAACAGGGGAAGGATATTTATGCGGTGCCGGGGCGTATGTATGATGCTTTGAGTGAGGGGTGTAACAATCTGATAAGACAGGGTGCCGGGATCATTTCTGACGTAGATGAATTTTTAAAAGAACTCGAATTACAGGGGGAGATAAATACCGGAGAAGATAATTTGAAAAATTTATTACTTGAAAAAGATGAGCGACTGGTGTATAGTTGTCTAAGTTTACGACCGAAAAACGTCGGGGAGCTTTTAAAGAAGACTGGTATATCAGTGCCGGAAATGATGGACATTCTTGCCAGACTTCTGCAAAAAGGTTTTATTACCGAGACGGTTAAAAATTATTATATCAGAAAAATCTAAAAGAAATTGTTAGATATGACAATCCGTATAAGAAGAACAGGATTGTTGTCAGACGCAATAGGGATTGTGCGCATGGCGGACTGGTCTATTGTCAGAAATAAAAGGAGATGGATGCATGGCAAAGTATCTTGTTATTGTGGAGTCGCCCGCAAAGGTAAAGACAATAAAAAAATTTCTGGGAAAAAATTATGAGGTAGTAGCATCAAACGGACATGTGAGAGATCTGCCGAAAAGCCAGATGGGAATTGATATAGAGAATGATTTTGAACCAAAATATATTACGATTCGCGGAAAGGGAGATATTTTAGCAAAGCTGCGCAAGGAAGCAAAAAAAGCAGATAAAGTTTATCTCGCAACTGACCCCGACCGCGAGGGAGAGGCGATTTCATGGCATCTGAGCCAGGCACTGAAATTAGACGATAAAAATGCACAGAGAATCACTTTTAATGAGATTACACAGAATGCAGTGAAAGCATCCTTAAAAGAACCCCGTAAGATTGATATGAATCTTGTGGATGCACAGCAGACCAGAAGAATCCTGGATCGTCTGGTAGGATATGAGATCAGTCCGTTACTGTGGGCAAAAGTAAAAAGAGGACTTAGCGCCGGGCGTGTCCAGTCTGTTGCACTTCGCATTATCTGTGACCGTGAGGATGAAATTAACGCATTTATCCCGGAAGAATACTGGACACTGGATGCAGAATTATCTGTAAAAGGAGAGAGAAAGACACTGCTCGCAAAATTTTATGGAGATGAGAACGGAAAACTTACGATTTCCAGTAAAGAGCAGGCAGACCGCATCATGGCAGAGATGCAGAAAGAGGAGTTTCATGTTTTAGAAGTAAAAAAAGGAGAACGTGTGAAAAAGGCCCCATTGCCATTTACAACCAGTACGCTGCAGCAGGAAGCATCTAAGGCACTTAATTTCCCAATTTCAAAGACTATGCGGATTGCACAGCAGTTATACGAAGGTGTTGATGTCAAAGGACAGGGAACAGTTGGTCTTATCACTTACTTAAGAACGGATTCTGTTCGTATTTCGGAAGAGGCAGATGCACAGGCGCGGGAATATATTGCCGGAAATTATGGTGAAAACTATATCGCAGGCGAAAAAACGACGAAAAAGAATGGTGCCAAAATACAGGATGCACATGAGGCAATCCGCCCATCTGATATTAACCGTACTCCGGTCATGGTAAAAGAGTCATTGTCGCGTGATCAGTTCCGCCTTTACCAGTTGATCTGGAAACGTTTTACGGCAAGCAGAATGGCGCAGGCGGTTTACGAGACAACGAACGTAAAGATCGGAGCAGGAGAATACCGGTTTACAGTGTCTGCATCGAAAATCGCATTTGACGGATTTATGTCGGTGTATACAAGTGATGACGATGAAAAAGCAGAGAATAATGTTCTGGTAGGTTCTATTGATGAGAATACAGTGCTTAATTTAAAAGAGTTTGATGAAAAACAGCATTTTACACAGCCGCCGGCACATTATACAGAGGCATCTCTGGTAAAAACATTGGAGGAACTGGGAATTGGACGTCCTAGTACCTATTCTCCTACCATCACAACATTGCTCGGCAGACGTTATATTGTCAAGGAAGCGAAAAATTTATATGTGACAGAACTTGGAGAAGTGGTAAATCAGATTATGAAAGAATCATTTCCAAGTATTGTAGATGAACATTTTACTGCAAATATGGAATCGCTGCTGGATGGAGTTGAGGAAGGCAATGTAAACTGGAAAACAGTGGTGCGTAATTTCTATCCGGATCTGGATGAGGCGGTAAAAGCGGCACAGAAAGATCTGGAAAAAGTAAAAATAGAAGATGAAGTGACAGATGTTATCTGTGATGTCTGTGGCAGGAACATGGTAGTAAAATATGGGCCGCATGGTAAATTCCTTGCGTGCCCGGGATTTCCGGAATGCCGGAATACAAAACCTTATCTTGAAAAAATCGGGGTTACATGTCCGAAATGCGGCAAGGAGGTTGTACTCCGCAAAACGAAAAAAGGCAGAAAATATTTCGGGTGTGAGGATAATCCGGAATGCGATTTTATGAGCTGGTCAAGGCCTGTTGCAGAGAAATGTCCAAAATGTGGCGGTTATATGGTGATTAAAGGAAACAAAATTGTATGTGCAGATGAACAATGCGGTTATGTGACAGATCGTAAAAATGTTGAAAAAGATTCCGAATAATGAAATAATTTTATGGAAAATATATTAGAATATTGAATTTTCAGAATTAACGTGATAAAATATAAGATATCATGAAAGACATATATGTAGTCAGGAGGCACGTATTATGAGTGTTCAGTTGTTAGATAAAACAAGAAAAATCAATAAATTGCTTCACAATAATAATTCTTCCAAAGTGGTATTTAATGATATATGTGATGTATTAAAAGAAATACTGGAATCAAATATCCTGGTCATCAGTAAAAAAGGAAAAGTACTTGGAACAGGAGTACTTCAGGGTGTGGAAGAGATCAACGAATTGATTGTGGACGAGGTAGGAGGTTTTATCGACCCGCTTTTAAATGAACGTTTGCTTGGAATCCTGTCCACAAAAGAAAATGTGAATCTTGAAACACTTGGATTTGTGGATGATGTAAAAAAATATACAGCAATCATCACACCGATTGATATTGCGGGAGAACGACTGGGAACATTATTTGTATATCGCGAGAACCGTCAGTATGATATAGATGACATTATACTGAGTGAATATGGAACAACGGTGGTCGGACTTGAAATGATGCGTTCTGTAAATGAAGAAAATGCAGAAGAGACAAGAAAAGTACAGATTGTAAAATCTGCGATCAGTACATTGTCTTTTTCAGAATTAGAGGCAATCACACATATTTTTGATGAGATGGATGGCAAGGAAGGGATCCTTGTTGCGAGCAAGATTGCAGACCGTGTTGGGATTACAAGATCTGTAATCGTAAATGCACTACGGAAATTTGAAAGTGCAGGTGTGATCGAATCAAGATCTTCGGGAATGAAAGGAACATACATCAAAGTATTAAATGATGTTGTGTTTGATGAACTGGACAAAATAAAGAAAGAGAATCATAAGAATAGTTAAAACAAAAAGGAATTTGTTATGTTATTTGTTAAACATAGCGGATTCCTTTTTGAGTCGTACACCTGAAAGTGGAAAGAATACAGATGAATGCCATTCGTTGTATGAAACCTGCTGTTTCGCATCCCTAAATTTGAAAAATCGAATGATAAGATAAAAATCTTCTTGAGAAATTTTCATTTTCGGGGATGTTTTTGCGGAAACGCTGGTGTTTCATCTGAAGAAGATGTGCGCAAAAACGCGGAAAATGTCGAAAAAGAGAAAAATATGAAAGATAAGGACAAATTGTAGTACACCAAATCATAAAATAATACAAGA
>OMBR01000004.1_pt1 | contig 141731 bp, 115 predicted proteins | sample 1674041 | NCBI WGS metagenome assembly OMBR01 (sample SAMEA103958138, study PRJEB25191) | human gut metagenome | biome: human-associated habitat [ENVO:00009003]; feature: intestine environment [ENVO:2100002]; material: feces | place: Germany | collected 2013/2015
ACTTCATTGAGAAATCGGGCGATGGTTTCAAGATGGTTGACCCCGTCTTCGAACTGTGGTTCAAACGAGAATACTGCAATATCTTACTTCAATAAAATATAGAAAAACTATATAAATAGTAATCCCCCACCATGCTATGGCTGCGTGATGGGGGATTAACTTTTTTAGGAGATTCAAGATGCTTTATGTCGAGAGGGTAAGCTTCTGCCAGATCTCGGTGTCGCCACCTTTCAGCTTCTTGCAGAGACCACGCTTGGTCCAGCGGCTTATCATTTTACGGATGGTTTCACGACTGGCTCCGTCGCCACGCTCACGGCTGGCATCGAAGAGGGTGAACTGCTCTGGGAGCTGGGCGAAGAGCAGGGTGTTACGAGATTTATAGACTGGGATAGCCTCGTTGTCCTGCTGCTGCTTGTCGAGACGCAAGCCAAACATCTCCATCTGCATGGCAAGCACATAGTCGGCTACAGCCTTGGCAAAACGGATGCAGGCATCTGTCTCCTCTCCGGTCTGTTCCAGGATGTGGAAGATGACGCCACAACGGAAGCCAATGACGGCGGAACGGCGACGATATACATCCATCACACGGTCGGCATTCGCCAGGGCAAGCTGTCTTTTCGCTTCGAGCCACTGGCAGAACTCCTCGCACATACGGGGCAGCTCCATTACGCCGTGACTACGTTCAAGGAGAGTTACTGCCTTGAGGATGTTTGCCTGCTCCTCCTCGGTATAGCCGTGGTGCTGGCTGAGGGGTGCGAAGGAGGTATCGGGCATCTTGGCGAGCATCATTCTTGAAGAAGATCCGTCCTCGATGTTATCATCGGTGAAGAACTTCTGGAAGATGTTCTGGGTGCAGCAGCCGGAGAAGTTGAGCTGGGCGTGGGTTACGCCGCTGGTGGCTGTGATGTAGTCCTGACCCACTTCGCTCTGGTCGAACGCCTTACGGAAGTAGTCGCCGAACACCTTCCATACGCTCTTCATCGAACCGAGCTCCTCGCTGAACATATACATGGTATGGCCGTCGGCACAGAGCTGACGACGCATCAGAGCCGACTTCGAGATAGTATCGCCAATGTGACGGATGCAAGGCTTCGGATCTACTACACCCTTCTTGCCCTTGTGCTGCTGGTACCAGGCTTCATCCTCACGAGGTTTCTCATCGTCCTTATCCATCTTCTTCGCCCAGATGTTCTCAATGCGGCGGCATACGCCCTTACCTGATGCCTGCTCTCCGATGATGATAGACATGAGTGCCATCGGAGTATCGCTGCCGTCGCAATACTTCGCCTTCAGACGGTCTGCGTAGGTTGCGGCAATAGGGAGGGCTGAGAAGAGGGCAGGCACGCGTGCCTCTGCGGCCACGCCAGAGAGCGAGTCGCGAAGGCCGAGTGGAAGCAGCTCTACAGGGAATTCGTAAAGTGGCTGTGTACTTGCCTTAGCGGCTAAAAGGTTCTCTATGTTTCTTAAATTTTCATTCTCCATAATTATTTAATGTTTAAAAGTTAGCTTGTCGGAATATCCGGTAAACGGCGGCAAAAATACGACTATCTTCTGTAACCGCCAAATTTGAGTGTGTGATAAGGTCCGAAATTCAGCAGCCATTTGGAGCAAATTGTGTTAAAAAATCTAAGTCATAGTTTTGTGGGGCGGAAAACATAGGTTCTTATGTGCTAAATCATAGTTTCTCGGGTGCCAGGTTATAGCTTCTCGGATAACAGGTTCTCGTCTCAATCCGTAACCCCCTTTTTCTTCTTCTTCCTTTCTCATAAAAAAATAACACGGACAAATTGAATTTGTCCGGACAAATTGTCCGGAGCTTCATAACGTGTTGTTTTTCTGGTACTTATAAGCCTGCCGGACAACCATCCGGACAAATTCAATTTGTCCGTGTTTTAAAAATATTCCCGTTAAATTCTTTGGTGTCTTACCCATAATCCATTGACTATTAGTTAATTTGTAATAAAAAAGCTAGTTTTAAACAACTTTGTTTAAAACAACCTTGTTTAATTTGTTTTTTTTTTGCTATCTTTGCAGAAGAAAAGCTGCACTCGGCAATTTGAAAGCCAGCTTTCATTGCGCTCGTTTGCATTTTCTTTGCAGAAGAAAAGCTCCTAGCCCAGGGCGTGTGGAGCTTACATGCAAATTACATTAGTATATAATAAGGTAGTGATTATGAGAAAAAGTAAAGAAGCTCCGTTTGTATTCGGTGTTCGTGTGGAGGGAGATTCCTTCACCGACCGAAGAGAGGAAACAGAACGCCTGAAGGCGAACTTTACGTATGGAGTGAATACGATATTGATTTCACCTCGTCGTATGGGTAAGACTTCATTGGTGGATAAGGTGTGTTCGCTTGTAGAGAGCGAAGACATCAGGATAGCTCGTATAGATGCCTTTGGTTGTCGCTCAGAGAATGATTTTATCAATGCTTTTGCCACGGCCGTGGTTCGGGCTACTTCTTCAAAATGGGAAGAATGGATAGAGAATGCCAAGGTGTTCTTGAGCCGTTTCGTTCCGAAAATCAGTATTGGGCAAGATCCTTTAACAGATTTCTCTTTGGCTTTGGAGTATAATGCAGGTAACAATACAACAGAAGAGGTTTTGAGACTTCCGGAAATGATAGCTCGGTCAAAAGGTTGTCATATAGTAGTCTGTATCGATGAATTTCAGCAGATAGGTGATTTTCCAGATTCCTTGACCTTCCAGAAGAAACTCCGTAGCGTATGGCAATTACAGAGCCATGTATCTTACTGCCTTTATGGAAGCAAGAAACACATGATGGAACAGATGTTCCAGAATGCCAGTTACCCATTCTATCGCTTTGGTGATTTCTTCTATCTGAATAAAATTAGCGAGAAAGACTGGGTGGAGTATATCTGTCAGCGTTTCGAATCTACCGGCAAGCATATTTCTGAAGAGCTGGCTCGAGAAATCTGTCAGGTAACAGATAGGTATTCTTCTTATGTACAGCAGTTGGCATGGTTTGTATGGTTGCGCGTGCAAGATGATTCTGCAGCTACAGAAGAGGACTTGAAATATGGAATAGACCGGTTGCTGGATGCCTGCGAGCCCTTGTTTATCCAGCAGACCGAAGACCTTTCTGCCTATCAGATGAATTTCCTGCATGCCATCACTAATGGAGTACATACCGGTTTCACCCAGACGGCGATATTGGAAACCTATCGTCTGGGTACTGCTGCCAATGTAACCCGCCTCAAGAAGTCCTTGATGGTGAAAGATCTGATTACAATACCTGCTCCTAAGCATCTGGAAATGAGTGACCCCATCTTGGCGTTGTGGCTCAAGAGAAGAGTGTGGAAGTTAACGTAATTTAGGCTTAGGGGAGATTGTCCGTGGATAAGACAACCTCTCCTGAACCTTATTCTTCCGTTACTTCCTCGCACATTACCATTTCTGCTCCTCGGTAGATAACTACGAGCTTGTGGAGCTTAGTGGTCTTGACCGACTCCTTGACGATGTCGCTATTGGCATAGCGGCAGATTTGGGCAGAGGCTTCCTTGAAGAGAACTTGCAGCTGCTCATCGGCGGTATTGGTCTTGCAGTATTTCAGTTCGATGATGTAACTGTCCACCATGTCCTTGTAGATGTCGCAGAGCGGAGAAAGGAAGATGTCGGCATAGCCACCATCGTTGTCTAGCTCTGAGATAGGGCGATAGAACTGGTTCTGGCTGGTCATCGCCAAGGTGAAACCATGCACGAATGCTTCTCCCTTCTGCTTGTCACGCTGAGAAGAGTAACGCTTCAGACTGTCGGCGATGAACTCAAAGTATGCCTTGTAGTTGCCATCGTATGCCAATTGAGACTCTAATTTTCCCTTATTGAAACTATCATAGGTCAAATCGTTCTCCTTGTAGGTGTCTAAGAGATATGTATACATCTGGTCTCGTACTACCTCGTTTGGAATGATAAACTTGGTGACTCCCTTGTAATCACCATCTATCGTTACCATGCCGAAATAGAAGAGCAGACTCAGGAAGTTGTCTGGGTCGTTGATGCGCTCGGCAGGGAAGTTCTCTACGAGCTTACCTGTGACGAATCCTTGGGTTACCAACTGCTGGATGATGCTGGCATCATGAGCAAACTCCTTGTCATGACGGATAAGCATGCGTACCTTGTCATAGTCGATGCGTACATTGCTCTCTACCATATTCTTAGGAATGTCGTAGTTGTTGCGGATGTACTTGTCTAAGAAGTTAAGTACCATCACAGAATAGTACATTGTAGTTTTTCCGTACTCCTCTTCGGCAAAGCAATAGTTGTCATACCATGGCTTCATCACCTTGATGAGTTCATCCACGCTGTGATTGAACGGCAACACACTGGAGTAATAGCCCAGCATCTTCCTGTTGGTTGAGGCCTTCTTTGGTACCTTCTGGTAAGAGATGCGAATATACATCCACGAAGTAATTAAACTGCGTCCTGCAATAATTGTCCATGCCATGCTTGTAGTCGTTTAGGTCGCCTACAATAATGGCAAAGTTGAGATGGATGATGAGATAACTATTATGTTCGGGAGTTGGATTCTCACCAATATAGAGCTTGCCAACCAAAAATTTCATCAAACTTGTCTTTCTTGTTGATGTCATAGTAATTTTCAAGCATGGAGGCGGTAAGGCTCTTGCCGAAGCGGCGAGGCCTTAGAAAGAAGAAGTACATATTAGAGTCTTCTATTTCTTCGATGAATGGGGTCTTGTCTACATAGTAGCAATCCTCTTTTATCACATCCTCAAAATTCTGCATATCATAAGGTATTCGCTTGCGATAGATTCGCTTCTTTCTTTCTCTTACCATAGTTCTTTACTTTTTGCAATGACTGAGTACAAAGTTACGAAATATTCTTGAAAGTCGATATGCTAGTGGCATTTATTTATGAAACTTTATCAAAGATAAGATGCCAGCACTTGGGCTGGCATCTTATTGTTACTTAAAGGACCTGTTAAGCTGTTTGATGGCTTTGTCAAGTAAATGCTGCCCCCTCCATATCAAGATGCAGGCAGGTGTATACAGACGAGCGTATTCCTTGATGTAATACCAGGGTTTGCTGTTTTTTCCGCTATGGAATTTATATTTCAATTTTTGAATATTCATAGGATTTCTTTTTGTTTATGAAAAAGATGATGATGTTATTGGGTACAATAAATACGAAATATACTTTAATCTTGCAAGAAAATGGATAAAAAAAGCAAGTATCAATGAAGGAAGAAAGATAATCTTTCTAAAATTTGGCGTTTCTGATAGTTTTTCGTATCTTTGCAACCTATGAGATACTAGGAAGGTATCTTGTTAAAGAATATAAAAGAATTGTATGTTAGAAGTACGTGATAGATTAAACTTCGAGGATTATCTGGATTCACTCTTGAATAGCGTAGAGAGTGATGACTTGGAGTTTAAAAGTGCTGCCGGTGGATTTCCTGGTAGCTTTTGGGATACTTACTCAGCCTTCGCCAATAGTGAAGGAGGAGTTATCGTGCTTGGAGTTATAGAAAGAAAAGGTAAGTTCTATATAGATAATCTATCTGATGAACAGATAGAGAAATACACCAAGGACTTTTGGAATAATGTGAATAATCGAGCTACGGTTAGTTGCAACCTGTTAAAAACAGAAGATGTTGTGGTAGAAGATTACAATGGTCACAAACTTATGTTATTCTTTATTCCTCGTGCATCCAGAGAACAGCGTCCTGTTTATAGAACGTCTCAACCCTATAATGGTACTTTTAAGCGCAATCATGAAGGTGATTATAAATGTACGGAGCGAGAAGTTCAGCGTATGTTTTCAGATGCGAATGTTTCTAATCCCGCTGATAGCCGCATTTTGAGAAATTATTCATTGGATGATTTAGATATGGAGTCTGTTGCTCAATATCGACAATTATTTAAGTTAGCCAAGCCAGATCATCCTTGGTCTGTTTTGTCTGATTTTGAATTTCTTAAAAAGATAGGTGCTTATCGTACTGATCGTGGAACGAAAGAAGAAGGTTTTACTGTGGCAGGAGTTTTGATGTTTGGTAAAGAAAATGCCATTACTGATAATGAATGTTGCCCCAACTTCTTTCCTGATTACCAAGAAAAGCTGTCAGATAATCCTGAGATACGATGGACCAATCGTATTTGTCCTGATGGAACTTGGGAGGCAAATTTATTCCAATTCTATCTTCGTGTTCTTCCAAGATTATCAGCGGTCTTGCCAAAACCTTTCATCTTGGAGGGCAATATTCGTCGTGATGAAACTCCTGCGCATGTGGCTGTTCGCGAAGCTCTGGTGAATTTTTGTATTCATACCGATTATTCGGAAAATGCAACAATGGTAGTGCGATTGTATAGCAATAAAATTGTTTTTACTAACCCGGGAACTCTGTTGGTTTCTAAAATGCAATATTATGGAGAAAGTGCTAGCGTATGTCGCAACAAGACTCTTCAAAAGATGTTTATGTTGATTGGCTCTGCTGAAAAAGCGGGAAGTGGAGTTGATAAGATATTGGCAGGTTGGCGATTTGCAAATTGGAGAGCACCTATGTTGAGAACATTAAGTCAGCCTGACTTAGTGGAACTCACAATGATGATGGAGTCGATGATGGATGAAGAAACAAAGGAAAGATTGGTTCTGATATTTGGAACAGAAGTTTTTTCTTTGGGACATGAACGCCTGTTGACTCTTAATGCAGCTTGTACAGATGGATATATTACAAATGAGAGCTTAAGGGTTGTCCTTAACCAGCATAAGGCAGAAGTCGCCGATTTGTTGAAAGATATGTGTAAGCATAAATTGCTGGTTCAAGAGGGATATGGTAGAGGAACCAAGTATCGGTTGCCTATGACAGTTAAGGTTGCAAGTTCCGGTTCTAAGGTTGCAAGTTCCGGTTCTAAGGTTGCAAGCTCTGGCTCTAAGGTTGCAAGTTCCGGTTCTAAGGTTGCAAGTTCTGGCTCTAAGGTTGCAAGTTCCGGTTCTAAGGTTGCAAGCTCTGGCTCTAAGGTTGCAAGTTCTCCTATGCCAAATTTGATAAAACAGAGGATGTCTTATTCTGAGCTCAAAGATAAGATATGTTCTTTTTGTTCAGATTGGGTAAGTGTCGATGAATTGGCAGAAGAACTTCGTAGGAAAAGAACATATTTGAGGAATAAAATAATTCCTAAGATGCTAGAAGATAATAGTTTGGAGATGCTATTCCCTGGCGTTCCTAACCATCCTAGGCAAAAATATAAAAGTACTGTAAAGAAATGAAGATAAAGATAAACCCAAAATACGAAGAGATGAGAAGTTTCATCGAACGCATCCCGGATGTATTCGAGCAGGAGGGATGTTGCATCTTTGAAGGACGAAATGTTATCAAGGCTTTTCATGTAAAGTTTGATGGAAAAGAGAAAGAAGTTGTGGTGAAGAGATACAAGCAGCCTAATTTCATTCAGAAGATAGGGTATAGCTTCTTCCGCTCTACCAAGGCTTTCCGTGCCTATGAGAATGCCCTTAGGCTGATGGCAGATGGCTTTGCCACTCCCGAAGGCTTTGGATATATTGAAACGAGGGTAAAGGGACTTATTGACTATTGCTACTTTATCTCTGATATTGATAACAGTATGCCTATCAACGATCAGTTGAACACTCCAGAGAAATTCAACAGGGTGATGGCGGCAGATTATGCGCACTTTGTGAATCGATTGCACCAGAAAGGCATCATCGATATTGACTTGAATGCCGGCAATGTGCTGTATCAGCTTCAGGCTGATGGTCATTATACGTTCTCGCTTATCGATATCAATCGTATGAGGTTTTACTCAGGCTATCCGCCGATGAAGGAATGTGTGGAAAACCTGACGAGGTTTACCGGAAGAATGGATGTCTTCGAGTGTGTGGCACGAGAGTATGTGAAACTGCGGGGAATGGATGAGAAAATATTACAAAAAATAATAGAAGCAAAGAAGATACACGATTGGCGATGGGCACGTCGCAAAGGTATCTTGCATTATTTTAAACGCAAAAAGTTAGGTTTATGAAAACAACATTATTGATTACGACTTACAATTGGTCTAAAGCCTTAGAACTCGTGTTGTATAGCGTGTTGCATCAGCATGTTATGCCTGATGAAGTTGTTATTGCTGACGATGGTTCTACCGAAGAGACTAAAAAACTGATAGACCGTTATGCTGAAAAAATGCCAGTACCGGTAATTTGGGTTTGGCAGGAAGATAAGGGATTCAGAAGAACTACCATTTTGAATAAGGCAATAGCAAAGGCTACGGGTGATTATATCATCCAAGTTGATGGAGATGTTGTTTTGAGTTCTCATTTTGTAGAAGACCATATAGAAATGGCTCAGAAAGGATGTTTCGTCTGTGGAAGTAGAGTGCTGCTATCTGCCCAGATTTCCAAAAAGATTTTGAATACAAAGGTAGTCAATGTGAATCTTTGGAACATGCCTTTCAGTTATGTAAGCAACAGCTTCCGTTCTCATGTGTTCCGCAGATTGCTGGCTTTTCGCTATGCTCGTAGAATCGACCATCTCAGAGGTTGCAACATGGCTTATTGGAGAGAGGATGCCATCAAGGTAAATGGTTACAATGAGGATTTGCTGGAATGGGGACATGAGGATGCCGAGTTTGCCTATCGCCTGCATTTTGCTGGCGTTCGGAAGAAGGCTCTGAAGATGGGAGGAATCATGTACCATCTTTATCACAAGGAGGCGTCTAAAGCCCAAGAGAACATGCATAAAGATGTTTTGAACCAGGTGAAGAAGGAGCGTTTGGTTCGTTGCACAAATGGTATCGATCAATATTTATAGAGCATAGATATATGGATAAGACAAGTGTAGAACAAGAGCAGGTAAATGGCATCTCAGTGGTTATTAATACCTATAATGCCTCCTGCCATCTTCAGCAGGTGCTGGATACAGTGAAGGGCTTTGACGAGGTGGTTGTCTGCGACATGGAAAGTACCGACGATACCTTGGATATAGCAAAGCGTAATGGTTGCAAGATAGTTGTCTTTCCTAGAGGAAACTATCAGATTTGTGAACCGGCACGTCAGACTGCTATAGATGCTGCTTCCTGCAAGTGGGTATTGGTGGTTGATGCTGATGAACTGGTAACTCCAGAACTGAAGGAATATCTTTATTCCCTAATAGGGAAGGAGGATGCTCCACAGGGCTTGTATGTGCCGCGCAAGAGCCGCTTTATGGGTAGGTTCATGCATTGTTTCTATCCCGATTACCAGCTGCGTTTCTTTATCAGAAAGGATACTGTATGGCCATCCATCATTCATGCCGATCCAATTATCAAGGGCAGGATAGAAAAGATACCGGCAATGCATGCTGATATGGCTTTGGTTCATCTGGCAGACGATAGTATTGCCAGCAGAATGGGAAAAATCAACCAGTATACTGCTAACGAGATAGAAAAGAAGAAAGATCGCAATTATGGAATGGCAGCCCTATTCTATCGTCCGTTTGTGCGTTTCTTCCGTGCTTATATACAGAAGGGTGGATTCCGGGATGGTAAGGAAGGATTTATCTGTGCCTGCTATGAAGGAATCTATCAGTTTGTTGCTGTCAGTAAGATTATTGAAGATCGTATGAAAAATAAAAAAGGTAAGTAGTTGCTTAGGCTACTTACCTTTTTGTTTGATGGATGATATTGTTAATTTCTTATTTATTTTCCTTCGATAAAGGTCATTCCGCCTGGTCCTACTTCCTCCCGGCAGCGTTCCAGGAGTTGGGCTGGTGATTCGTCGGCATCATCGAAAGGTAATGCTACTACCGTTTTCTTGCCATAATAGTTTGCCATACCTCGGTTAATCCAATAACCTGGATAAATAGTGATATCATGGAAGGCATCGGATGGCATCTTTACGGTAAGCGGATTTAATACCAGATGATCTGCCTTGCTTTGCTTTACGGCAATTTCGCGCTGCTGCATTTCTAGATCAAACTTCTGTGCTGTTCCTCTACGCAGCAAGGAGAGTGTTCTGTTGGTAGTAGTTGGCTTTGCTGTGATAGAAAGTACCAACACAAGCCAGTAATATACCGGTAGCCATCTGAAGTATTTATTATATTTCAGTCTGATTGCCTCTTTCAAGTTTACAATAGCAACGCTTATTGGTTCCAGATCAGCCGCTCTGCGCTGAAGAGCACCAGAAAGATAGTAGATATTGAAGCAAATCATCCACAGATGCACATAGAAGTATACATTCTGTGTTCTGTCTGCTCCTTTGGTTCCCATGGCATAGCTGTTTGGAAAAAAGAAGGCGCAATAGAGTAGGAAAGAGATGAGCAGATAAAGCCATGGATGAGAAAACCTAAAGTGGGATGCCTTGGCTAATCTTGCAAGAAAAGGTATGAGAATGGTAAACATGAGTATTTCTGTGATTTTAATGGCATCAGCGAGAAATTCTATGCCCTTTGCTATCGCAATAAAGAAGGCTGAAACCACATTCGGTTGACTGGTGACTGTGGATTGGCGGACAGTATTGCCTGGTGCAAATACACTGAAAGCAAAAGCGCAGGCATAAATGATAAGGATAGAAAGCAAGAAGAAAGGAGTCTTCTTCCTTTCCACCCACATCCATACGATTGCCATAAAGAGAATGGCTGGCATACCCAGACCGGTAACAAAGTTGCCGCCGGCAATGAATATGGCGAGTGCTGCGGAAACCAGCGTGATGATGATTTTCGCTATGATAGATTTTGTAAGATGGAATTCGATGAGTAGGGAGGCAAGAAACAAAGAAATACTATAATATAAGGTATAGTACATCGCTCCGTTATACCAGCAGAATGCATCGTAGAACGACCATACGAACTGTACGGTCATTAATACAAATAGAGTAGAAATGAAAGTGTATTCCAATTTGCTGATATGTAGCAATCTGCGTAATATTGTGTATCCCAGTGTATAGGTGGAAAGAATTAGACTTCCCAATAGAATAATCGGTACAAGCCAGTATTTGCCAAAAATTCCAGGTTGTAATGCCATCAGGAAACATGCCGAATAGGTACCCTGCCATGTCTGGTAGATATGCATGGATTCAGCCCAGGCCGCCTGAATACATGCCCCAAATGAATGGGTGGCAGTCCAAGCCTTGTAGACAGGAGCTCCGAATACATAGTCATCTGCAAACTGATGGAGATAGGGACCTATTGCCACAACAGGGATGATGGATAAGATTAGAATACAAATCGCCAATATCGTATGGCTTTTTAACAATTTCTGATTCATCGTATTATTGTTTTTGCTTATTTTTATATGTATAATAACAGAGAAACTTGTGCTTTCTTGCACTAATAGTTGTTAAATTATATAAATGCCGTTAAGACTAAAAGGAAAAAGCTTTCAAGAAAGGAAATGGACGTCATGTAGACGAATCTATATGATGACCATGTCTTTTCTTGCCTCGAAATTGGCGATAGTCTTGACGATTTCTTCTGATATGTCATCGGATACATACGAGAAGTCCTTGCCGGTGCGGATGGCTTTGAGGAAGGAGAGGAGCATATAGCGCAACCCTTCTCCATCCAGCTGGTAGAAGTAGCGCTTGTTGTTCTGCGGATTCTCGTATCTCACCTCGAAGTAATCGGTCTTCCACCATGGGGCTGGTACGTAGATGTATCCCTTGGTGCCCGAGATAATCAATTCGCCTTCCGACTTTACGCCTTGACCAACCTTCAGCGAAGCTACGGCATGAGGATAGAGGAAGGATATCTTGGTAAAGGCATCATAGCGCTTTGCTTTGTCCAGGAAGTGAGTGGCTATCTGTTTGCTGCTGTATTCTGTGCCCAAAAGCTGGAAGATAGGCAGGAGTGCCGTCGGTCCCCAGGCGCAGATACTGTTCCATTCGTAAAGACTCTTCTGTGAATCCTGGGTTGGGTCAAAGTCTACGAGACTGGTGCAGGTTGCATCCACCGACATGATATCACCGATGATACCGCCCTTAGCCAAGAGTAAGAGTCGGTAATAGGCTACGGAATAGGCGGTCTTGATAGAATCCATCAAGACTACCTTCTTATCTTTTGCTATTCCCTTGAGTTCTTTCCATTGCTGAGGCTGAAGAGTGATAGGCGATTCGCACAATACGTGTTTGCCAGCTTCTAATGCCTCCTTTATTTGAGCATAGTGCTTGCTTGGGGCAGAGATAACATAGAGCGCGTCGCTTTCATCCAGGAGTTCCTGAAAACTGGCAGCCTGCTTTTCCGCTGCCTGCAGATTCTCTGAGAGATATTGGTCGTTGAGGGAGAAAACCTTTCCTGCCTCTAGCCCATTGACATATTGGCTTTCCCGCTCTATCTTGTTGAGGATAGGCGATTCGCCAACCAGTCCGAGGCTAACCACCTGCTGCTCGCTTCTGATCTCCGTGCTCGATACGCCCTGAGTGCGGTCTAGATAAACCACCTTGCAATAGGCGTTGAGATAGTCAAACTTGCCTCTCCAGTCAGAACCTACGGTAAAGATATCTACGTCCAGTCGCTTGATGTCGTCAATCTTCTGTCCCTCGTATTCCTCGATGATGATTTCATCGGCAATGCCTGTGGCACGCACGGCTTCCACTCGTTCCATGAGGGATTGTTGTACATTGATTTTGCCACGCTCACGGTCGAAGGTATCCGAGGTTACGCCCACGATGAGGTAGTCGCCCAAAGCCTTGGCGCGCTCCAGGAGACGGATGTGACCATAATGAAGCAGGTCGTAAGTACCGTATGTGATGACTTTAACCATAAGTTTCTCTATCTTGAAAGTTCTCTATACCTTATTATATATATTATAGCAGCCCCTTTATAGCAGTCCCTTAGCCTGCATATCCTTCAGTGCATCAACGAGAGTGGTGTTGTCTTTTGGACTCAGGTTGCCGAGATGACCTACACGGAATATCTTTTCTGCCATGTTGCCACCATTAGGACATACCCAGATACCATATTCGTCTTTCAGCTTCAGGAAGATGTCGTAGGCTGAGGCGTTCTGTGGATGCAGAGGAGTAACGGCATTTGACATCGATTGGGAAACGATGGTGAATGGCAGGTCCTTGATCTTGCTTCTGAAATCTTCTGCAAGCATTTTCATGCGCTGGTTCTCGCTCTCCACACCGCCATTGCGCTCTATCTCCTTCAGGCGGGCATGAATCTGCAGTAAGGTTCCTACGGCTGGGGTGAAAGGAGTCTGTCCACGCTCACCATTCTTCAAGGCATCCTTCAGGTCGAAATACATTGACTTCACCTTGTTTGCCTCTACTCGCTTGATAGCCTCTGTATCGAGAATGATGACAGAGATGCCTGGAGGACATGCCAGTGCCTTCTGTGAACCCGTAATCATTACGTTCACGCCGAGTTCCTTCATGTTGAATGGGTCCGCGAGGAAAGAACTGATGGAATCTACTGCCAGGAAAATATGGTTGCGATGACAGAAGTCGCTGATCATCTGGATGTCGTAGAGTACGCCGGTAGAAGTCTCATGTAGATTGACGAGGAAGCCGGTGTAGCCTTGTCCCTCGTATGGCTTGAGGTCTTCTGCCGTGAGTGGAGTCCCCATCTCAAGCTTGATTTCTGTATGTGGAATCTCATGAATTTCACAGAGTTGTACGAATCGGTGACCAAAGCTACCGCCATTCACTACCAGTACTTTGTCGGCAGGAGTGAATACATTCATGACCACGGCTTCCATAGAGGCTGTGCCCGAACCTGTGATAAAAACTGTGCGGGCATCGTCTGATGCCTTGGCAAACTGCTTCATCAATTGTTCGTTCTCCTTCATGATGGCGGAGAACTCTGCTGTTCTGAAATAAGGCACCTGCTCAGCGCCGATGGCTCTAACCTCATCGCTTGCCATCACGGGTCCTACTGTAAAATTAAGCATATCTTTATTCTTTTTTGATTCTTCCAAATGTCTTGATGCTGGTATATTTACGCCAGAGATTCAGCTTTCTGTTCTTTGGTACACCATGGCGACGGATGTAGTCTTCGGCTCCGTCGAGCATGCGCTGGCATACGTTGCCGTCCAAATATGGATCGTAGTTGTCTACTATCCACTGTCTCTTGGCTATCGCCTCAGGGTCTGTGAGGGCATGGTCGTAGGCGGCAATCAGCTGATCAGGTTCCGTGATGTTTTCCCAGTAGATATCCTTGGATATAGTGCCGAGGGTGATTACTGGGCGAGAGAGCAGCAGGAACTCATAGATAGTAGAAGAGGTATCGCTGATGAGCGTATCTGCCATCAGCTGATATTTGGTTACGTTCTCTCCCTTGTCGATGAAGAGAACATCCTTCTTGGTTGCAGCCCATTCACGGTATTCATCTACCCATTCCTGACGGGTAAGCGGATGGAACTTCATTACTATCAGGGCATTGCGCTCCTTAGCCAGCTTGCCCAGCTCTTCCTTGATGTAAGGAAGCGAAGTGAGTTTTGGCGAGAAGGTAGGAGCGTAAAGGATCAAGGTCTCTTTGCCGCTTTCCCTGAGCAGTTTCTCTCGGTCGGCATCATATTTATGCAGGTTTTCCTTGATCCAATCTTGCTTAGGCCATCCCGTCTCCAACACCTCGAAATCTCCATATCTCTTGGCCAGAGCTTCGAAGTGGGAAGTGAAGTAAGGACCTTGGGTGAAATAGGTGTCAAAGTAACGGCGGATAATCCAGTGGTCTTTCTTCTCTGCGGCATAGCCGTGGAATACCTGTATCTTGACGCCTGGCAGATAGTAAGGCACAATGTTGCCTGGCACATAGATAGCCTCTGGCTGGAAGTCATAGACTTCTTGAATAGAGTTGGTCCATTTCACCAGGTCGGCATATGGAAAACTGTCTATCTTTGGTTTGTGGATATACCACAATATCTCGTGTGGCAAATGTTGCTTTGTCACATGTTCTTGTATCGGATTAAGTATGTCTATGGCATACTTGTTTTCACAGAAAAGAACTATTCTCATGATTCTATAGGAATTACTTTGCCGTTTTTAATTTCATATCGCTTATCAAACTCCTCCCTGGTTCGCTTCCATCTGTTATGCGTCCATAAATAATAAGGTGGATTCTTGCGGATGGTTTCTTCTAGCATCTGAAAGAAGCGACGAGTAATCTCGTGCTCCGGCAGGGAGTTCGGATTGCGGGTGATGAGCTTGTAGGTTGCCGTATAGTAGCCTCGCTTCGGGCGCGACATCTCTAGATAGAACACGGCATCGTTCATCTTTCTCATAATTCTCTCGCCACCCGTAAACACTGGGGTTTCGGGATGGTTGAGGAAAGGAAGCCACAGGTGGATGTTCTCCCACTTGGGACCCTGGTCGCTGATGTAGCCGAAGATGCTCATGATGCCCTTGCGCTTGTAATCCACCAGATAGCGGAGGATTTCTTTCTTGGGCACCACCACGCCATTCTCCTCGTGAGAACGGATGCGCTTGAAGAGCTCGTCGAAGGCATGGTTACGCAGAGGGTGATAGATGAGGCCTATCTTGCGTGACTTGGGCAGTTCGATGCCCACGCACGAAAGCCACTCCCAGTTGCAGTAATGGCCCAGGATAGCTGCCACGTTCTGACCTTCCAGGAAACATTGCTCCACTTCCTCGCTGTTGATGACCTGAAATCGCTGGTGCAACTCCTTGTCACTGATGCTGAGCAGTTTGACAGCCTCGAAGAAGTAATCGCTGAACCAGCGATAGAACTTCTTCTCGATGTCGATAATCTCTTCTTCTGATTTCTCAGGAAAAGAGCTGGTGAGATTCTTACGCACAATACCCCTGCGGTACTTGATGACGCGATACATCATGAAGTACTCGAAATCGGCAATGCAATAGAGCAGCCTGAAAGGCAGCAGCGATATTGCATAAAAGAATACATAAACAATCTTAACCATCTGTAAAACTATAAATTCTTAACAATTAACTCTTTACTCAATTACACCTGCTGCATATCATGCAACTTCTTGTAATATCCGTCTTTTCCAATCAGTTCATCGTGGGTACCGCGCTCCACAATCTTACCCTCGTGCAATACGCAGATTTCATCGGCATGCTTGATGGTACTCAATCGGTGAGCCACAGCCACGGTGGTACGGGTTTTCATCAGTTTCTCCAAGGCATCCTGAACCAGGCGCTCGCTCTCGGTATCGAGGGCTGATGTTGCCTCATCGAGGATGAGGATAGGAGGATTCTTGAGGATGGCACGGGCGATGCTGACACGCTGGCGCTGGCCACCGGAAAGTCTGCCGCCTCGGTCACCGATATTTGTATCGAAACCATGCTCCGACTTGGTAATGAACTCGTAAGCATTGGCTATCTTAGCTGCATTGGCTATTTCCTCATCCGTAGCATCGGTCTTGCCGAATCGGATGTTATCCTTGAAGCTTGCATTGAAGAGGATAGCCTCCTGGTTTACATTTCCTATCAGCATGCGAAGGTCATGTACGGCAAGGTCTTTCACATTAATGCCGTCAATCAGCACCTCGCCTTCCTGTACATCATAGTAACGAGGAATCAAATCTACCATCGTACTCTTACCGCTACCGCTCTGACCAACAAGTGCAACAGTCTTGCCTTTTGGTATCACGAGATTGATATCCTTTAATACATAAACCAGTTCGGCGCTCTTTCGGTCGGTATAGGCGAAGGAAACGTGGCGGAACTCTATCTGATGTTCGAAGCTGCTGATATGCTCAGGGTTCTCCTTATCCTTGATTTCCACCTCAGCCTGCAGAATCTTGTCGATACGCTCCATACTTGCCAATCCCTTTGGGATATTGTAACTCGCTTTGGAGAATTCCTTCAGCGGGTTGATGATGCTGTAGAGCATCACGAGATAGAAGATGATAGTAGGACCGTCGATTCTTCCGTAATCCAGAACCAGGATACCGCCAAACCACAATACCACTACGATGAGGATGGTTCCCAGGAACTCACTCATCGGGTGTGCCATCTGCTGGCGGATATTTACACGCATGATGTTGTCGCGGTAGCTGCTGTTAACCTGATTGAAACGCTTGTTCATCTTTTCTTCTGCACAGAAAGCCTTGATGATGCGCAAGCCGCCCAGCGTTTCTTCTACCATACTCATCGTGTCGCTCCAAAGTGCCTGTGCCTCGATACTGTGTGCCTTCAGTTTCTTGCCCACTACTCCCATGAACCAGCCGAAAGGTGGTACAAAGAGGATGGTGAAGAGGGTGAGCTGCCAGCTGATGCAGATCAGCGTAACGAAATAGAAGAGGATCAGGATAGGGTTCTTGAAGAGCATGTCGAGCGACGACATGATGCTGTTCTCCACTTCCTGCACATCACCGCTCATGCGGGCAATGATATCTCCCTTGCGCTCTTCGCTGAAGAAACCGAGCGAGAGACTGTTTATCTTCTGGTAAATCTGGTTGCGGATGTCTCTTACGATACCTGTACGGATAGGTATGATGGTGGCAGACGAGAGGAAATAGGCTCCCGTCTTGAGGAATGTCATGAAGGCTAGGAATATGCCGATGACCAAAAGGGCTGTTGATGCACTATGGACAACAATAAACTCCTGAATATAATAATACAGGTTATTGGTTGCAACCTCCTTGATGCTACCCCAATCTCCATTCCAGTGCATATACTCGTTGACACGGATACCACCGTCTACTTGGAACAGGATTTGCAGGATTGGTATCAAAGCTGCAAACGAAAAGATGTTCAATACCGCAGACAGGATATTGAACAGGATAGACAGTCCCAGATACTTCTTGTATGGAGGGACGAATCGGCGTAAAATTTGCAAGAAATCCTTCATAGGTGCAAATATAGTGCTTTTTAAGAAAATCGCCAAACTTTTGGCGGTTTTTCTTGTTTATATTCTGTTTTTTCTTTCAGAAGAGTCTTTTTATTCAGAAAAAGCTGTTCTGAAGAGTTTGGGTTTACTCCTTTACTTCTTCTCCGAAGAGAGTAGCAGAGGTAGAACCGGTGATGCGAACCTTCACGAACTCTCCGATGTGGTGGTTGCCCTTATCGATGACAACCGCCTTGTTCTGTTCTGTTCGACCCATCATCTGCTCGCGGCTACGCTTGCTGAAGTTCTCGATGAGGATGGTGAATACCTTGCCCTCATCCTTCTTGTTCTGCTCGGCACTCACCTCGGTCTGCAACTTGATAAGTTCGTTGAGGCGGGCTATCTTGGTTTCCTCAGAAACGTTGTCTGGCAGATGCTTGGCGGCATAGGTGCCCGGGCGCTCTGAATACTTGAACATGAAGGCGCTGTCGAAGCCTACTTCCTTTACCAGCGAGAGGGTTTCCTGATGGTCTTCCTCGGTCTCGTCGTGATAACCTACGAAGATGTCGGTGGTGATGCCGCAGCCCGGAATGATGCGCTTGATGTCGGCGATGCGCTGCAGATACTCCTCACGGGTGTATTTGCGGTTCATCAGCTTCAAAATCTTGTTGCTTCCGCTCTGTGCAGGGAAGTGGATGTGTTTGCAGAGGTTTGGTTCTTCGGCAATGGCGTGGAGGATGTCCTCGGTCATATCCTCTGGGTTAGAGGTGGTGAAGCGTACTCGCATATCCAGTACAGCCTGGGCTACCATGTGGAGGAGTTCTGCGAAGGAAAGACTGCCTTCCTCGCGCTTGCCCGATGGCGAGAGACCATAACTGTTTACATTCTGTCCAAGCAGGGTAACTTCCTTGAAGCCACGCTGCTGCAAATCGCGAACCTCACGCAGGATGCTCTCAGCATCGCGGCTGCGTTCACGTCCACGGGTATAAGGCACGATGCAGTAGTGGCAGAAGTTGTTGCAACCACGCATGATGCTTACGAAACCGCTCACTCTGTTGCCACCGATGCGCTGAGGCACGATGTCGCGGTAAGTCTCAGTCTTAGAGAGTTCGATGTTGATGGCATTGGTACCCATCTCGCACTGCGCAATCATATCCGGCAGGTTGAGATAGCTGTCTGGTCCGCAAACCAGATTGGCATAGTGGTTCTGGATGAGGTCATCCTTCACGCGCTCAGCCATGCAGCCCAAAACGCCGAGAATCACCTTTCTTCCCTTCTTCTGCTCAGCATGGAGGGTGTCGAGGCGATGATAAATCTTGTTCTCTGCATTTTCGCGGATACTGCAGGTGTTCAGGAAGATGGCATCAGCCTCTTCTTCTTTCTCACAGATTTCGTAGCCAGCCATCTGCATCACAGAGGCAACTACCTCACTGTCTGCCACGTTCATCTGGCAGCCATAAGTCTCAATAAATAGTTTCTTCATTGTTCTAGATGAATTCTATTCGTTTATAATGTTATTGTAATTAAAATATGTAACTATCTGAATCTCAGTCGCGAAGAAGGAGTATGATGCTCTATCATTCCCTTCGATACTGCCATCAATACAAAATAGATGACGACGGCAGAGATGAGGCCGGCGATGGCATCGATGAGATAATGCGCCTGAATATATACGGTAGCCAGACACAGGAAGATGTAGAATGGCAGCATCACGTATAGCAGTTTTCGGTTGCCGGTATGCCAGACCAGGAGCATGCAGATGGTGCTCACGCCCACATGCGAACTTGGGAAAGCGGCAGTAGGACGCTCGCCGGCGTTCTTGGCATCCTCTACAAGCTGGTAGAAGATTCCATCGGTGTAGCCCGGTGTCGGCAGGCAGTTGGTATGGGTATTGAAGTAATCGCCCAAAGCCGGGAAGAAGCCTTTGGTTATTTCTGATATCCCTACTGCATCAAAGTAGAAGGTCGGACCCGCTACCGGTACATAGATGTAGATGAGATAGTAGATAAAGAAACTGGTGAGCATGACGAATGCAGCTCTTTCAGCCTCATAATATCTGCAGAAGAAATAATAGAATGAAACCAATGCAATCATCGGATAATACATAAAGTAGCCCATCGACATCAGTTCGCTTACTACAGCCCAAGGCAGGGCTTTGGCAAAGAGCAGGGCGGGCTGACATCCGAAAAGATCCTGCTCCCAACCTGCAAAGATATGGTCGAGGTTGGGGAACATGCGGTTGATTTCGTAGGTGTCGGGATACCACCAGGCAAGCAAAGCCATCTGGGCAATGATGCGCACCATCTTGGTGATGCGGCAAGGTATCATGCGGTATACTGCCCAAAGAGCGATGGTCATGACGAGCACTCTCAGTCGTCCCCAGAGCATAGCTTCCGGGTTTACGAGTTTTGTGTAGGTAAAGAGCATGGTGATAATGGTGATTGCCATATATCCCAGCATGACCCATTCCAGTGTCATCAGTCCCTTCTTCGGGTTCTTGTCTATCTTTAAATAATCTTTTATCACGCTTCTTATTAGTTTATAATTTATAGTTTACAGTTTATAGGGCAATCTCGCTATACGGTGTAGCCGTTATCAACTATCAACTATTAACTTTTAACTATTAACTAGTTTACAGCCATCCGTTATCCTTGTACCACTTGATGGCGAGCTTCACACCTCTTTCCAGTGGATAATGAGGATGATAGCCCAGTTCATCCATGGCTGGCTCAATATCACATCGCCAGTTGCGCTGTTTCAGAATGTTGTACTTGTCATTGTTCAGGGCCGACATCTTGCCCGTCATCCTTCCGAGATACTCTCCGAAGAAGGTTACGATGCGCAATACCCAGACAGGTGCCTTGATGCGTAGTATCCAAGGATTGCCTAACTCCTTTTTTATCAGGTCGCTGAAAGCGGCCGACTGATATACTTCTCCATCGCTGAGGAAGTATTTCCTGCCGTTCATTCCATGATCCAGAGCCAGGAATACAGCCTGTACTACGTCCTGTACATATACAAAGGTGATGTCCTGGCGCTTGAATCCTACAGCAAAGTCAACATGCTGCTTGATGCTCTGCGCCATGAGAAAATAATCTTTCTCCCTAGGACCGTAAACTCCTGTAGGGCGGAGGATGATATAAGGGAAGTTATTGCCGATGCTGTCCAGATAGCGTTCTGCCTCCAGCTTACTCTTTCCGTATGCTGTATTTGGCTTAGGAGTATCATGTTCTGAGATTTCCTGATAAGGCTGCTCTTCGCGGATGGCTCCAAAGATGCTGAGCGAACTGACAAAGACAAATCGTCTGATAGGCATCTGGAGGCGCAGAAGGACGTTCACCAGATGCTTGGTTCCCTCTGTGTTTACCTTATAAAAGTCCTCTGCATGCAGGCACTTCGTTGCGCCGGCTGCATGCACTATATAGTCGAACTCGTGCGGGGCGAGTTCTTTCTCCAACTCTTCCTCTGAAGAAAGATTGAGATTGATAAAATGGATGCGTTCGTCTTGCAGATACTTTCTGGAACTGGTAGGGCGTACTGCCGCCCAGGTTTCCATGCCCTGTCTTAAGGCCTCTTCCACGATGTAGCTGCCGATAAAGCCCGACGCACCCGTTACTAGAATCTTCATTAATTATTTATAAAATTGCAATTTTGGGTGCAAAGATACTATTTTTTCATGAGTTATCCACATTGTTATGCAAAAATTATTTTAAATTCTTCTGTTTCTTCACAAAAAGTATTATCTTTGCACTTATGACGCAGGTATCAGGTTTTATATTGTCTCCTGTAGATGCAGTTTCGGATAGATTCACGGAAATCTCCGAGCTCTCTACCAGCGGTTTTAATGTCCTGCTCCGTGCCAAGCGCAACGGTCAGTGGTGGATATTGAAATCGTTGAAGTCTGATGTGTGTCATGATTCTATCTTCCTGCAGCTTCAGCAGAAGGAATACGACATCCTAGCCCGCCTTGACCATCCCGGTATTGTGAAGGTTGAAGGGTTGGAGGAAGTTGAGGGATACGGCAGATGTATCGTGATGGAATGGATAGATGGTGTGACGCTTGAAGAATGGCTCACCCAAGGGCATTCCGGTTTTGAACGCAGGCAGATAGCCCGCCAGCTTTTGCAGGTGATGGAGTATGTGCACAATCAGCAGATTGTGCATCGCGACCTGAAACCTGCCAATATCATGATAGCCCGTAACGGAGGTACGATCAAGTTGATTGATTTCGGGCTCTCTGATGCCGATAGCTATACCATTCTGAAGAGCCCTGCCGGTACCGAAGGGTATGTTTCGCCTGAGCAGCAGGAGGAGAGTGTGCCTGATGTGCGCAATGATATCTACAGCCTGGGAGTCATCTTGAAGGAGATGCGGCTGGGATGGTCTTGCCGTTGGGCTGTCAAGAGATGTTTTCTTCCTTTAGAGTATCGGTATCCTAATGTGTTAGCTTTAAGGATGCATATTCAGTCGCTTCATCGTCGCCTAATAGCTTTAAACTGTCTTCTCGCTTTTTTAGTTTTGGGCACATCAGGTATTGTTTTATATAATAAGGTGGTAAAGCCAGAGATACTATACGATGTGGTTGCTCAGTTTACTGTTGGCAACCTGGAATATAAGTCGTGGGGTGGCGGTTTGGTTACAGTAAGTGCTGCCAATGACCGGGATTCTGTCATCGAGATACCAGCTACCGTGAAATATCAGGGTGTGAGTTATCGTGTAGATGAGTTGGAGGATAGTGCTTTTGCTGTGCATCCTTTCCTGAAGCGGGTCGTGATGCCAGATAATCCCAAGTTGCACGTGATGAAACATGTCTTTGACGGCAGTCCTAATCTGGAGAGTATATATTTCCGTAGCAAGACGCCACCTAGGTTGGGAAATGCAATTTGGAAGGTGACGATGGATGATATCTTTGAGGCTCTTAGTTTTAGGAAGATTGTTCTCTATGTTCCTAAGGGTAGCAAAGATGCTTATTGCCGTTCACCGTGGGGGCGCTTTACTTATATTGTGGAGTTTGAGAAATGACAACGATAAAATTAAAAATGGCACTCCCTGTTTTTGAGGGGATGCCATTTCTTTGTTAAAAGGATATGGTTTGAGATTCATATAGAATCTCAGACCGCAGGGATGTTATATCTGTCCTGCTCTAATATCCTGGGTTCATAGAAAATGATTCAAATGACTATAAATACGCTTTCAGATTTTATTTTATCTCCCAAATCAATCTTTACTTTCTGGCTTCAAAAATACATAAAAAGAACGAAAGTGGATTGGTTCAAAACGGTTCAATTTCAGTTTATTGCAATAAAAGGTACATTTTTTGTGGGAAAAACGGCAAATATTGCTTATCTTTGCAATCTGTAAAAAGCAAATAGATGAATATATAATGATGGAAGATTATAAAAAAGAAGATTTTGATAGACTCAAGAATGAGGTCGAAACGCTGGTGGGACGAAAGATAGTTTCACCAAGGGATTTTGATTTCCTTTCCCGACAGATAGAGGGTTATACCCAGGAAACGGTTTCGGTGAGCACGCTGAAGCGTCTGTGGGGATATGTGGCATGTTCCTGCAAGCCGAGCAGGTTCAATCTGGAATTGCTCTCCCGCATGGTGGGATATCCCAGCTGGAATGCGTTCGTAGAGAGTAAGGATGCTGTTGCTTCCAGCCGATTCTTTATCAAGAGCAAGCTGATTGCTGATGCTCTTGTCGTAAATGATCTGGTTAGACTGACCTGGGAGCCCGGCCGTATTCTTACCATCAAGTATCTGGGAAATGACAATTTCAAGGTGATGGAATCGCTGAACAGCAAACTGGCTGCCGGGGATACGTTTACCTGCCACCAGTTTGTGGCTGATGAGCCTCTTTATCTTTCCAACCTGACCCATCCCGGCATTCCTCTCTGCAACTATGTGGCAGGACAGAATGGAGGCATCAAGTGGAATGTTCTTGAAGGATAAACTGTACGGTTCTTTCACCATATAATCAAGGGTCTATACGCCACTTTTTCATCGTGGCATATAGCCCCTTGTCGTTTCATCTGCTAACCTTCCAACACCCATTTCCATGCCGGTCTTATTTCTATCTTGAGTCCATCACGCACAATCTCTCCTTCATCCTCGTAGGTGATTATCATGGCTCGCTTCAGAGGATACAAACCATGCAAGGCTACTAATGCTTTCACTTCCCGCTCTATGGTTTCTCCGTCGCTCATCTGATAGCTCGCTTGCACAGCCAGTCCCTCATCAGGCACATGGAAATCCACCTCTATGTTTTTATTGTAATAGTATAAGCCCTTGCCGTATTTCTTATACAATGTAATTGCGCAAAGATTCTCCAGTAAAGAGGTATTCGGATTGCTGATGAAGAGATGCAGCAGCCCATTATCTACAAAATAATGTTTTTTTATTGTTTCTTTCTCCACGAACTTGGAGACATAATTATCGATAGAAATCAATAAGCATGATTCCTGTAGATAGCGAACATACTCCATTACTGTTGATGGGCTACATGAAGTACCGGTTGCTTTTATCAGATTGCTCAAACGGTTCAAGGAGCAGGGCTGTTTCACGCTTTCTGCCAATCTTCTTACACATAGGCGTAAGGCATCCTCGTTTTTTATCTTGTGACGAACCACCAGGTCATTAAAGAAAATACGATTATACAAGCTGTTTAACCATACTCTCTTTTCTTGAAAATGTACAAGCTCAGGGAACCCACCCCAGTCGAAGTAGCTTCGGAAGTGGCGCTGCAGTTCATTTGCTTTTCGTCCATATTGCCAATTCTTTGAAAGCAACACTCCTACAGCTTTCAGATATTCTGAAAAGCTATATGGAAATACGCTGATATCCAGATATCTTCCTCCCAAAACAGTCTCTATGTCACGGCTTAGCATTTTGGCATTGCTGCCAGTTATATAGATGCGATATTTTTGGTTGGCAAGACGGCGTGCAAAGTTTGCCCACCCTTCCACATTCTGTATCTCATCAAAGAAGAAGATGGGCTGACTCTCATACATGCTATGATAGGCTTGCAATATAAGGTCGAAGTCTGTTACCGACATTCCTTGCAAGCGTTCATCGTCAAAGTTGATATATACTATATTTTCTATCTCAACTCCATTTGCCAGCAATTGCTGAATTCTCTGGTATAGCAAATAGGATTTTCCTGCTTGCCTTACTCCAACAAACACATAATTGCCATACTCCTCTAGGTCTAGAGGACGCTGTACCAAAGGAATACGACCTATATATTCCTGGTTCTCAGCTATTATCGCTCGAAACAAATCCTTTTCCATATACTTACTTTTTGCGGCAAAAGTACAAATTTTATTCGATACCACAAAATAAAAACGGTATTTTTTATTCGGTAGCAACGAATAAAATGTTTTGTTTCTTTTCGCTGATACCGAATAAAATCTATTAATAAAGCTTTTTCATGGCGTGTAGTGTCATTCTTCGTCATCCTTGATTCTCAAAAAGGGTCTATACGCCACTTTTTCATCGTGGCATATAGACCCTTGCCAACCAAGTTAATTGCAGATTTACTATATTATTCGGGCTTTGTATCAAAGAAACCGATAAACTCATCAAAAGCTTCAAACCGCAACGACGGTTTGAAGCTTTTGCTGATATATATATAAAGAGGTGTTATGCCTCATGCTGTCTTACACCCATGCGGGCCTCCACTACGTTCACCACGTAGTCGCCGAGTTTCTCGCATTCCTGGATGATGTCCATATACATGGTACCGATGGCGTAGGTATAGAGATGGTTGTTTACATCGTTGATGTTCTGGCTCTTCAACTGATTGCGATAGTTGTTGATCTCGTTCTCGATGTTGAAAGAGAGGTTGGCATCGTTGTCTCCCTTATGACCTACGAGGGTGATGTTCATCTGGGTAAGGGCATTGTCGGTAAGTTCCATCATCTGATGCATGTGCTCATACTGTGAAGTGATGAAGTCTTCCTTGCCCTTGAAACGGCGGTTCAGCGTGCGTGCGATGTTGAAGCAGCTGTCACCGATACTCTCGATTTCAGAAATCTCACGGAGCATGGCACGAATCTTTGCCTTGGTCTCGTCAGAAAGATGAGAATCGCTCACCTGGTCGAGATACTTGGCAATCTCTATCTCCATGCTGTCAGAGATGCCCTCGTATTTCTCGATGCGGCTATAGAGTTTTACAAACTTTTCTTCATTGGTCTCGCCAAGAAGCGTCTTCACCATGCCGAACATGCGCTGGATGCGCTCGGCAAAACAATGGATTTCCTTCTGTGCCTCCAAGACAGAGATTTCCGGTGTCTTCATGATACCGCTCTGGATAAAGCGCAGGCGGAAATCGTCTTCATCGGTATTCTTCTTAGGACGGATAATCTTGCATACCAGCTTCTCTATCTGTGGAATGAACCAAACCAGGATAAAGGTGTTGGATAGGTTAAAGGTGGTATGGAAGGCGGCAAGCACAAAGGATAGCTTGGCGGCATTGGCTACGAAATGAGGATCGGTCTTCTCCATCATGTCGTCATAACCTACCCAGCCGCAAACCAGATGGATGAACGGGCGGAATACGCAGAGTATCCAAAGCACACCAAAGATGTTGAATACCATGTGCGCCATCGCCGCTCTCCGGGCCTGGGTGTTGGCGGTGAGCGCTGCCACGTTGGAGGTTACGGTTGTACCGATATTCTCACCCATCACAAGCGCAATACCCTGATAGATAGGCAATACGCCGGTAGAGCAGAGTATCATCGTAATCGCCATGACGGCTGCCGAACTCTGCACGCACATAGTGAGTATACTACCGATAATCAGGAAGGTGATGGTAGTCTGGAAACTGTGAGGATCGAAACTTGCAAAGAATTCAAGAACCGGCTGATTATGAGCCAGATCCATGTCGATACCGGTTTGGCGTAAAGTACCCAAACCGAGAAACATAAAGGATATACCGAAGATGAAGTCGCCGATAATCTTGCGTTTCTTGCTGTAAATCAGGATGATGGCGATGAAGAATGCCGGCCATACAAAATCTGTGATGTTAAACGAGAAACCGGCACTCATGATCCATGCGGTGAGCGTGGTTCCGATGTTGGCGCCCATGATAACGGAGATAGCCTGGGCTAGAGTAAGGAGACCAGCATTAACGAATGATACGGTCATCACCGTTGTGGCTGTAGAAGACTGCACCGCTGCGGTGATGAGCATACCCGAGAGGATGCCCGTCAAACGATTGGTGGTCATGGTTCCTAACACATGGCGGAGCTGTGGTCCTGCCATCTTCTGCAAACTGTCGCTCATGGTCTTCATACCGAACATCAGTAGGGCGAGTGCTCCAATAAGCTTAAAAAATATCCAAATCGACATATAATAACTTAATTAATGTTGTCAAATACATCAAGTTTCCGAATTTCTTCGTAACTTTACACTCTGTAGGCGTCTCTCTTCTAAAAAGAGTAAGCCGATGCTCAAAAAGCACCTTCGGGGGCTTCGAGAGCGAGTAGATTAGTTTAATTTTGTAACATAGTTTTAATACAAATGAAACAAGTAATTCAAATCCGTTGCAAAAATAATAAAAAATCTCAGAAAGTAGAAATCGGAAGCACACTTTTTGATATTTTTTCAGCATTTGACCTCAAAATGACCCACGGACCGGTGTCTGCAAGGGTAAATAACAAGGTTGAAGGCATGCATTATCGTGTTTATAATTCTAAAGATGTAGAATTCCTTGATATGACTTCTTCATCCGGTTCGCGTACATATACCCGTACCCTCTTCTTTGTTCTCTGCAAGGCGGTACAGGACATTTATCCTGCTACAGATGTGGTGATTGATATCCCCGTATCGAATGGTTTCTACGTAGATATCCGCCTGGGCAGACCTGTTGTTGATGAAGATGTGAACATCATCCGCCGTCGCATGCAGGAGATTATCGATGCCAGGATGCCGATACGCCGCTTCACCGTGCCTACCGAAGAGGCTGTTGCGCTGTTCCAGGAGAAAGGGGATGTTGAGAAGGTGAAACTGCTCAAGACATCGGGCGCTATCTATACTACCTATTATAAAATAGGTGATTATGTAGATTATTACTACGGCACGCTGCTCACCAATACCTCGCAGCTCTATCTCTTCGGGCTGGAGAAATATTATGATGGCATGCTCCTGCGCATTCCTTCGCTCAAGAACCCGGATGTGCTGGGCGAAATGACCCGGCAGGACAAGATGTTTGAGATATTCAAGGAGCATCATCGCTGGCAGAGTATCCTGGGCATCAGGACTGTAGGCGATTTTAACCAGGCGATAGATGCCAATTATTCTACCGGCATCATCAATATCAGCGAGGCGCTGCAGGAGAAGAAGATTGCCAAGATTGCTGAGGAGATTGCCAGCCGCAAGGGCGTGAAACTGGTGCTGCTGGCAGGTCCTTCTTCTTCGGGCAAGACCACTTCGTGCAAGCGCCTGAGCATACAGCTTGCCGTAAACGGATTGAAACCGCTCCAGATTTCGCTCGATGATTATTTCGTAGATAGGGAGAAAACGCCGAAGGATGCTTCGGGCGAATATGATTATGAGAGCATCTATGCCCTGGATCTCGATTTGATCAACGAGCAGTTCAACGCCCTCTTCCGTGGTGAGGAGGTAGAATTGCCGAAGTATGATTTCCAGAGCGGAAAGAGTAAAAAGAGCGGCAACAAGCTGAAGATGACCGATAACAATGTGCTGGTAGTAGAGGGCATTCATGCATTGAACCCTGAACTGACGGCCCACATCCCACAGGAGCAGATTTTCAGAGTATATGCTTCGGCGCTGACCACGATTCTTCTGGATAATCACAATTATATCCCGACAACAGACAACCGTTTGCTCCGCCGCATCATCCGCGATTACAAATATCGTGGTGTCTCTGCCCAGGAAACCATTCATCGCTGGCCTTCGGTAAGGGCGGGTGAGAACAAGTGGATATTCCCGTTCCAGGAGAATGCCGATGCGATGCTCAATACGGCGATGCTTTATGAGCTGGCTGTGATTAAGACGCAGGCAGAGCCGCTGCTGCAGCAGGTTCCGGAGAATTGCGAGGAATATGCTGAGGCTTACCGGTTGCTTAAGTTCCTGAAATATTTCAAGGGTATACCTTATAACAATCTGCCGCCTACTTCGCTTCTGCGAGAGTTCCTGGGAGGAAGCTCGTTCCATTATTAAAGGTTTTATCTTTCGGAGATAAGTTGGCTGTTTGAGTAGGACAGCCAACTGGCAGAAGCCGGACAGCCGACTAGCGCCTTATCCGCTAGTCGGCTGTTTGTCTTTAACAGTCCTCGGAAATGGGTTTATCTGATTTTCTTTTAGGGGTCTGGTTCGCTTTTCGGGGCGATAGACGAAAATCTCTTCACTCTTCACCAAATGCTCCGAACCCCCTGTGTTTATCGGCATTCCGAGGGGTGAAGAGTGCTCGGGCACTCTTCACCCACTCTTCACCACTCTTCACCTTCTGTTGCAGCGGTCTTGTACCTCTTTTAAATTGAACTTTCTTAAGTTTTGCCCCACACGCCCTGAAGGGGCAGAAACTCCTAGCCCAGGGCATCGCCCTGGGTAATTACGGACGCAACCCTGTCGCCCTGTAAGGGCAAAAGCTTTAAAACTCCAGGCAAAACATAAAGCTTTTGCCCTTACAGGGCGCCTTGCTGATTGCTATTATACCCAGGGCGATGCCCTGGGCTAGGAGCTTTTGGGCCTTCAGCCCGTTCTTGACCATACTAAAGAGATTCCAGTCTTTTTTATGTCTGTCGGTGAAGAGTGGTGAAGAGAGGGTGAAGAGAAACAAATAACTCTTCACCCCTCGGAATGCCGATAAACACAGGGGTTTCGGACCGAAAGGTGAAGAGTGAAGAGTATTTTGGAGTAGAGTTGCTATACTTTTTATAAAGCGTACGAATTTATAAAGCCTGCGGCTTAGAGCTTGCTGCCATAGCACAAGTCGCCGGCATCGCCGAAGCCTGGCACGATATACTTATGCTCGTTCAAGCCCTCATCAATAGAGGCACACCAGATGGTAGTCTTGTCCTCTGGGAAGGTCTTCTTGATGTGCTCAATGCCCTCAGGTGCAGCGAGAACACAGGCAATGTGGATATGTTTAGGATTGCCCTTGGTGAGGAAAGCCTTCATACCCATCTCCATGCTGATACCTGTGGCAAGCATAGGGTCGGCAATGATGAGCACCTTATCAGTAAGATCAGGTGTGGCGAGGTATTCGATATGTACGCCCACCTCAGTATGCTCCTTGTTGGTATACTCGCGATAAGCACTCACAAAGGCATTGCCAGAGTGGTCGAAAATATTGAGGAAACCTTCGTGGAAAGGAAGTCCGGCACGGAAGATCGTACCGATGACAATCTTTTCGGTAGGAAGATTAACCTGGGCCACACCGAGCGGTGTAGTCACCTCAGTCTTTTCGTAATTAAGAGTCTTTGATATTTCAAAGGCTTCATACTCACCGATTCTCATAATGTTGTTGCGGAAGAGCAATCGGTTCTTTTGATAATCGCAGTCACGCATCTCAGCCAGATAGCGGTTGATGATGCAGTTGTGCTCGCTCAGATTATTTATCTTCATATAGCTGTAGTTTTTCTGCAAAGATAAAACAAATCTAGGAAACGGCAAAATGTTTGGGCAATTATTTTCTCTCTGGAGGAATGAAAGAACATGTTACTATCTTATTTTTCCTTCAAATATCCTCTTATATATAAATAGGTGTAAATCTCTGCTTATTTTTCTCCAAGCAGAGATTTTTTGCAAAGTCAACGTGGCAAATATCAGATGAAATCTTTCGTTTTTAATTTCTTTAACCTAAAAAGATTTTAAAATTCATTTTTTATGCATGAGAATCTTTGCTATAAAACATATTTTTCGTAACTTTGCGGCGATTTAGGAAACGAACAAATATTTCACAACTTAAATACATTTAAAGTAAAATGGCAAAGTTAGATTTGACAAAGTATGGCATTACTGGTGCTACAGTAATCGCTCACAATCCTTCTTACGAGAAGTTGTTCGAGGAGGAGACAAAGGCTGGTCTCGAAGGTTATGAAGTTGGTCAGCAGACAGAATTAGGTGCAGTTAACGTAATGACTGGTATCTACACAGGCCGTTCACCTAAGGATAAGTACATCGTAATGGATGAGAACTCAAAGGACACTGTATGGTGGACTACTGATGAATATAAGAATGATAACCACCCAATGTCTGAGGAGGTTTGGGGTACAGTGAAGGATCTCGCTGTTAAGGAGCTCTGCAACAAGAACCTCTATGTAGTAGATGGTTTCTGCGGTGCTAACAAGGATACTCGTATGGCTGTTCGTTTCATCGTTGAGGTTGCTTGGCAGGCTCACTTCGTAACAAACATGTTCATCCGTCCTACAGCTGAGGAGCTCGAGGCATTCGAGCCAGACTTCGTTGTTTACAACGCTTCTAAGGCTAAGGTTGAGAACTACAAGGAACTCGGCTTGAACTCTGAGACTTGCGTTGCTTTCAACGTAACATCAAAGGAGCAGGTTATCATCAACACATGGTATGGTGGTGAGATGAAGAAGGGTATGTTCTCTATGATGAACTACTTCTTGCCATTGAAGGGTATGGCTTCTATGCACTGCTCTGCTAACTGCGATATGAACGGTGAGAATACAGCTATCTTCTTCGGTCTTTCTGGTACAGGTAAGACTACATTGTCTACAGACCCTAAGCGTAAGTTGATCGGTGACGATGAGCACGGATGGGATGACAATGGTGTATTCAACTTCGAAGGTGGTTGCTACGCTAAGGTTATCAACCTTGACAAGGAGTCTGAGCCAGATATCTACAACGCTATCAAGCGCAACGCTCTCCTCGAGAACGTAACTGTAGCTGCTGATGGTAAGATTGATTTCGCTGATAAGAGCGTAACTGAGAACACTCGTGTTTCTTACCCAATCTTCCACATCAACAACATCCAGCCAGGTTCTTCTGCTCCAGCTGCTAAGCAGGTTATCTTCCTTTCAGCTGATGCATTCGGTGTATTGCCTCCAGTATCTATCCTGACTCCAGAGCAGACTCAGTACTACTTCCTCTCTGGCTTCACAGCTAAGTTGGCAGGTACAGAGCGCGGTATCACAGAGCCTACTCCAACATTCTCTGCTTGCTTCGGTCAGGCATTCTTGGAGTTGCACCCAACAAAGTACGCTCAGGAGTTGGTTAAGAAGATGAACAAGAACAACGCTAAGGCATATCTCGTTAACACAGGTTGGAACGGTACTGGCAAGCGTATCTCTATCCGCGATACACGTGGTATCATCGACGCTATCCTGAACGGTGACATCGACAAGGCTCCTACAAAGCAGATCCCTATGTTCGACTTCAAGGTTCCAACAGAGTTGCCTGGTGTAGCTACTGAGATCTTGGATCCACGTGATACATACGCTGAGGCTTCTCAGTGGGAGGAGAAGGCTAAGGATTTGGCTGCTCGTTTCATCAAGAACTTCGCTAAGTATACAAACAATGAGGCTGGTAAGGCTCTCGTTGCTGCTGGTCCACAGCTCTAATTCGACACTTCGAATTTATACTAAATACGGAATCCCGTTTCTTGCAAAAGAAGCGGGATTTCTTCTTTTTTATGCCTCGAAATCACTAAAAAACTTAAAAAATGCGCCTAAAATGAATAATTTGCATAATAATAAGGAGAAAAGGTCGAGTTTTTAAAGAATTCTCAGTAAATTTGCAGCTAAAAATAAAATAGGATAGAATGAAAAGGAAGTTTTTTGCTTTCATAGCGCTGATTACAGCTACGCTCTCGCTCTCTTCTTGCTTGAGCAGCGATGAAACAACAGTAGAATATACACATGATACAGCCATCACGGCTTTCTCGTTGGGTAGTCTTGACAGATATACCAAAACGAAGGCAGGTAAAGATACCTTGCTCAAGGCTAATGTGAAGGGCTCTGACTATAAATTTTACATAGATCAGGCACAACGCTTGATTTATAATGTAGATTCCTTGCCTTGTGGGGTGAGGGATACTGCCATATTGGCTACTATCAGCAGCAAGAATAATAGCCCTATTCTCCTGATGGATATCAACAAGACTGATTCTGTCGCAGCATACTATTCAAGCTCTGATTCCATCAACTTCTCAAAGCCTCGCTTTATTAGAGTTTACAGCAGCGACTACTCTGCCTATGCCCAGTATCAGGTTACCGTAAACGTACATAAGGAGTTGCCTTATGAGTTTAAGTGGCATGAGCTGGCTCAGAACAACAGTCAGTTGGCAACATTCTCTGATTTGAAGGCTGTAGCTTGTGGTGATGACATCTATGTATTCGGCAAGACTGCCGAGGGTACTAAGGTGCTGAAGTCAGCCATCAATGATGGCAGCGCCTGGTCATCTATTATGATGAACGTAAGCTTAAGTAGTGACGCTTACCAGAGTGCAGTAGCGCTGGATGGCAAACTCTATATCTCAGATGGCGGCAAGGTTTATGCTTCTGCCGATGCAGCAACATGGGCATTGGTTTCTTCTGAAAATGCAGATGTCAAGCAGCTCATTGGTGCAAGCAGCAAGAATCTCTATGCTTATAATACTGCTTCAGGTATCTCTGTTTCAAAAGACAAGGGTGTCAGCTGGGAGCAGGAGAAACTTGATACAGATAAAGCCTATTTGCCAACACAGAATATCTCAATGAATGTGGCTGGCGTACTCTCTGCTAAGGATGTAGAGAACGTAATGCTGCTGGGTACTCGCGACAAGGCTTTGAATGATACGGTTGCTACCACATGGTTGCGCACGGTTGACTATGATGCAAATGAAGACGGACAGTGGAACTATCTGGAAATCGAAAAAAATAAAAGTGGAAAGATGCCTTGGCTGGATCAGATAATTACCTGTGCTGCCGATACAGGCTTCGTGGCTTTAGGCAGTAACGGCAAATGGTATAAGAGCCAGGATGCCGGATTGACTTGGAAGCAGGATAAGATGGTTGTTCTGCCTGCTAAGTTTGCTACTGAAGGTCGTTTCGCTTTCTGCCGTGACAAGCAACATTATTATTGGATTATCAGAAACGGATACGTATGGAGAGGACGTTTCAATATAGATGGCTGGAGCAAGGAAGATTAATCATCCTGCTTGCCTTCTTAACTCTGGGCTGTATGGCGGTTCGTGCACAGGACGATCCGCAATATCGCATGGAGATAGGCGCCGGTGTGGGAGTAATGACCTATGAAGGCGACTTTAACGGAAATGTGCTTGGCGACATGCAACCTGCCGGTTTCCTGGTGGGAAGATACAATTTCGACCCCTACAAGGACTTGAAACTGAGCGTGGGCTTTGGAAAAATAAAAGGTTCTTCGGCAAATGTGGATACTTTCTATCCTGATTATGCGGAGAATCCCTATAGTTTCAATCATACGCTGGTGGATATGAATCTGGTGTTTGAGTACAACTTCTGGCCCTACGGAACAGGCAGAGACTATCGCGGAGCCCAGCGCCTGGTTCCTTATATACTGGGTGGCCTGGGAGCAACCTATGTAAAAGGTAACGAAAAAAATGTATTTACAGCCAACGTGCCTTTAGGCATCGGTGCAAAATATAAAGTAAACGAAAGGTTGAACTTGGGACTGGCCTGGACTTTCCATTTCTCGCTCAGCGATGAACTGGATGGTGTGAAAGACCCTTACCGGGTAAAGAGCAGTGGCATTTTCAAGAATACCGACTGCTATTCTACCATAGCCGTTTCGGTGACCTATAGTTTCAGTGCAAAATGTAAAACTTGTAATAAAGAAGAATGATGGACAACTTAGATATGAACAGGATTCCTGAGCACATTGCTATCATTATGGATGGCAATGGTCGCTGGGCAACAGAACGGGGCAAGGAGCGTAGCTACGGCCATCAGGCTGGAGTAGAAACCGTGCGCCGAATTACATCGGAGTGTACCAGGTTGGGGGTAAAATATCTCACCCTCTATACTTTCTCTACAGAGAATTGGAACCGTCCGGCCGATGAGGTTGCTGCCTTGATGGGACTGGTACTGACTTCGCTCGAAGATGAAATCTTCATGAAGAATAATGTCCGCTTCCGTGTGATAGGTGATTTGAAACGCCTGCCACAACAGGTGCAGGACAAGCTTCAGGAGACCATGGACCATACTGCGAAGAACGATTCGATGACTATGGTAGTGGCATTGAGCTATTCTTCACGTTGGGAAATCCTGAATGCTACTAAGAAAATGGTAAAAGAAGCGCTCGAGTCTGGTTCAACCTATGAGCAGATAGAGGATAAACTGACAGAGGAGAACTTCGAGAAGCATCTTGAGACCAGTTTCATGCCAGATCCTGAACTTCTGATACGTACAGGAGGTGAACTCCGTATCAGCAACTATCTTCTTTGGCAGATAGCTTATTCAGAGTTGTATTTCTGTGATACCTTCTGGCCAGACTTCAATGAAGAAGATCTGCACAAGGCAATAGCAAGTTATCAGAACCGCCAACGTCGATTTGGAAAAACCGAGGCACAGGTGGAAGAGGAGGAGAAATAGGAAAACCTCATACGAGCATAGAAAAATCATATTATATATAATAAGGTATAAATGAATAGATTTAAAAAGATTTTCATCCTGCTGTTCGGCGTAATGGCATGCATGCAGATTCAGGCACAAGATAAAATCGTAAACCCTGACATCTCGTATGCTGGTACACCTCGTACCCTTAAGATTGGTGGTATCAATGTTTCGGGTGTTGAGGGCTACGAAGACTATGTTCTCACAGGTATCTCAGGCCTCAGTGTGGGCGATGAGATTACTGTGCCTGGCGACGAGATTACCAATGCCGTAAAGCGCTACTGGAAACATGGACTCTTCTCGAAGGTGACTATCGCTGCCGACTCTATCGTAGGTGAGAAGCTTTATCTCCATATCTATCTTGCGGTTCGTCCACGTATATCTAATATCAACTATGTTGGTTTGAAGAAGAGCGAGCGTGAAGATATGGAGCAGAAGTTGGGTATGGTAAAGGGCACTCAGGTAACTCCGAATATGCTCGACCGTGCCAAGATTCTCGCCAAGAAGTATTTCGATGATAAGGGTTTCAAGAACGCTGATATCCAGATTAACCAGCGCGATGATATTGCCAACAAGGGACAGGTAATCCTGGATGTTGTTGTTGACAAGAAAGAAAAAATCAAGGTTCATCAGATAACAATCGATGGAAACGAACAGCTTTCTGACCGCAAGATTAAGGGTGGACTCTTCTCGAAGGGTGCTTTTGCCAAGACGCATGAGGCTGGTAAGTTCGCCTCTTTCTTCAAGTCGAAGAAGTTTACCCCAGAGCGTTGGAAGGAAGATAAGCAGAAACTCATCGACAAATATAATGAGTATGGTTTCCGTGATGCTCAGATTCTGGAAGATAGCGTGAGCAACTTCGATGAGAAGCACGTTAATATCTACATCAAGGTAGATGAAGGTAAGAAATACTATATCCGTAACATCTCCTGGGCAGGTAATACCGTTTACTCTTCAGCTTATCTCGAAGCATTGCTCGGTATGAAGAAGGGCGATGTATATAACCAGAAGATATTGGGTAAGCGCCTGAATGAAGATGATGACGCTGTTTCTAACCTCTACTATAATAATGGTTATGTGTTCTCTCGTATCGAACCGACTGAAATCAATATTGATGGCGATTCTATCGATTTGGAGATGCGCGTAACAGAGGGACCTCAAGCTTATCTGAGCCATGTACGTATCAATGGTAATACCCGTCTTTACGAAAACGTAGTGCGTCGTGAACTTCGTACCAAGCCAGGCGACCTTTTCTCTAAGGATGCTCTGATGCGTTCGGCTCGTGAGCTTGCTTCTATGGGACACTTTGATCCTGAGAAGGTGAGCCCGGATGTAAAGCCTAATCCTGAAGATGGTACGGTTGATGTAAACTGGAACCTGGAGCAGAAGAGTAACGACCAGATTGAGTTCTCGCTCGGTTGGGGGCAGACGGGTGTCATCGGACGTGTGGGCTTGAAGCTCAACAACTTCTCTATGGCAAACCTCTTCAACAAGAACAAGGAGCATCGTGGTATCATGCCTATCGGTGATGGTGAGGTGCTGAGTATCGGTGCACAGACCAATGGTACCTACTACCAGAGCTATAACGTAAGCTACTCTACCAACTGGTTTGGCGGCAAGCGCCCTATCCAGTTCAGCGTAGGTGCATACTACAGTAAGAGTACCGACGTGTCAAGCAACTATTACAATAGTGCTTACATGAACAACTATTACAGTTATATGTATGGTTATGGTTCTAGTTACTATAACAACTACGAGAATTATTACGATCCAGACAAGTATATCCAGATGGTGGGTGTAAGCCTCGGTTGGGGTAAGCGCCTCCGTTGGCCGGATGATTACTTCACCTTGTCTGTACAGTTGGCTTACCAGCGCTACATGATGAAGAACTGGAGCTATATGTTGATGACCAACGGTAATGCGAACAACTTGAACTTGACCATCGCATTGAACCGAACATCAACCGATAACCAACTCTTCCCACGTCGTGGTTCTGAGTTTGAGGCAAGTGTCAACCTTACTCCACCATGGAGTGCGTTCGACAACAAGGACTACAAGAATCTTGCCAAGGATTCTAAGTCGCCAACCTATTCTGCTGAGCAGCAGGAGAAGTACAGATGGATTGAATACCATAAGTGGAAGTTCAAGGCAAAGACTTATACTGCACTCACAGAGGGTCAGAAGTGCTTCGTATTGATGACCCGTGTAGAACTCGGTTTGCTCGGTTCTTATAACAAGTATAAGAAGAGTCCGTTCGAGACCTACTATGTGGGTGGTGACGGTATGAGTGGATACTCATCATATTATGGTGAGGAAACAATCGGACTCCGCGGTTATGAGAATGGTTCTGTATCTTACAGTCCTACAACCGGTTACTATGCTTATGCATACGACCGCTTCTCATTGGAGCTTCGCTATCCATTCCTCTTAGGTAACACAACCATTTACGGTTTGACCTTCGTAGAGGCTGGTAACGCCTGGTATGAAACCAAGAAGTTCAACCCATTCAGCATGAAACGTAGTGCCGGTGTCGGTGTACGTATCTTCTTGCCTATGGTAGGTCTGATGGGTATAGACTGGGCTTACGGTTTCGATACAGTATGGAATGGTAGCTCATATAAGAAGGGTGGAAGCCAGTTCCACTTCATCTTAGGTCAGGAATTCTAAAAATGGGTTTTATGAAGAAAATAGTATTGATGCTGATGATGGCTGTAGCAGCCATCTCAGCACATGCACAGAAATATGCATTGATAGATATGGAGTACATCTTGAAGAATGTACCCGCTTATGAGCGTGCCAACGAGCAGCTGAATCAGGTAAGCCGCAAATGGCAGGCTGAGGTAGAAGCTCTTAACACAGAGGCAAGCACCATGTATAAGAACTATCAGAACGAGGTAGTGTTCCTTTCCCAGGAGCAGAAGAAGGCTAAGCAGGATGCCATCATGCAGAAAGAGAAGGAGGCTAGCGATTTGAAGAAAAAATATTTTGGTGCAGAAGGCGACCTTTATAAGATGCGTGAGGCATTGATGGGACCTATTCAGGAAGAGATTTATACAGCCGTAAAAGAGATTTCAGACCTGCGCGGATATTCGCTTGTTCTCGATAGAGCTAGCAACAGCGGCATCATCTTTGGCTCTCCTAAGATAGATATTAGCAACGAAGTGCTCCAAAAATTAGGTTATTCCAAATAATAATTGTATATTTGCAGCCGGTAAGTATATCTGCCAATGGTTGGCAGCATGAAAACTTCATTTAGAAATTAATAATTAAAAAGAATAGAACAATGAAAAAGCTTATTTTAATGTTGATGCTCTGTGCACCAATGACTATGATGGCTCAGAAGTTTGGTAAAGTAAATACTCAGCAGATTATGCAGTCTTTGCCAGATGTAGCTAAGGCTAATGGCGAGATGGAAGCTCTCCAGAAGCAGAAGGAGAATGACTTGAAGTCTATGCAGGATGAGTTCCAGCGTAAGGCTGACGAGTATCAGAAGGGTTCCAGCACAATGAACGCTACAGCAAAGCAGCAGAAGGAAACTGAGTTGCAGACTCTCCAGCAGAAAATTCAGCAGGCTTACCAGGATGGTCAGCAGGAGTTGCAGAAGAAGAGCAGCGAACTCATGCAGCCTATCGTAGCAAAGGTACGTACAGCTATCGAGGCTGTAGGCAAGGCTGGCAACTACACCTTCATCTTCGAGGATGGTGCAGCTGTATATACAGGTACTAACGTAGTAGACGTTACTAAGGAAGTACAGGCTAAGATTAAGTAATCAAGGCAAATAAAAAGAATATAGATTGAGGGCAGGCAGAAGTGCTTGCCCTTATTTCTCATTTTCAATAACGAGGTATTTATAAGGTATTCATCATAAACGGTATCACTCATCATGAAAAAGAATCTCTTATTTCTGGCTTTTGCTCTCATCTCTTTGACTGTTTCAGCCCAGCATACAACGCCTGCAGCAAAGGTTCAGCAACAACAGATTGCTGTATCTGCTCCTTTGCATTTTGGCTACTTTAGTTTTGATAAGGTTTTTCATACTATGCCTGGTTACGCTATAGCCAAGCATAATATGGATGAACTCCGTGAGAAATACGATGCAGAAACGAAACGTGTAGAAACAGAGTTTAATGCTAAGTATGAGGAATTTCTTGATGGACAGCGCACTTATGCCAAGACAATCCTGGAGAAACGTCAGGCTGAATTGCGTGAATTGATGGAGAAAAATATTGCCTTCAAGGCTGAGGCTACCCGCCTGTTGCAGCAAGCAGAGAATGATGCTTATGCTCCGCTCAAAGCAAAAATAAACGAGGAAGCTAAAAAGATTGGCAAGCAGAAGGGCTTTGCCTTTATCATCAATACGGACAATAATGCAGCTCCTTATCTCAACGAAGAGATGGGGGAGGATATTACAGCTTTGCTGGAGGAGACTTTGAAATGATGTTGCCTTCTAATCCCGGACCAATCGGTGTCTTTGATTCTGGTTATGGCGGACTGACCATCCTGCATGGGTTGCGCCAGACGATGCCTCAGTATGATTATATGTACTTGGGTGATAACGCTCGTGCTCCTTATGGCTCGCGTTCGTTTGAGGTGGTTTATAAGTTCACACGCCAGGCTGTGCTTAAACTTTTCTCTATGGGGTGTCATCTCGTTATCCTGGGATGTAATACGGCTTCGGCTAAAGCACTACGTTCTTTGCAGCAGCGCGATATTCCTGAGTTGGATCCCAGCAGAAGAGTTCTGGGTATTATCCGCCCTACTGCCGAAGTAATTGGTACTATTACCAAGAGTAATCACGTGGGACTTCTGGCTACAGAAGGTACTATTAAAAGCCAAAGTTATAATATGGAAATTTCGAAACTTTGGCCAGAGATTCAGGTGAATGGCGTGGCTTGTCCGCTTTGGGCTGCCATCGTGGAAGCCAATGAAGCAGATAGTCCGGGAGCTGATTATTTCGTAAAGAAACGCATCGACCAGCTGATGCTGAAGGACGCTGATATTGATACCATTATTTTGGGTTGCACGCATTATCCGCTTCTTATGAGCAGCATTGTGAAGAATCTTCCTGATGGCGTAAGAGTGGTTCCGCAAGGACAATATGTAGCAAACAGTCTGAAAGATTATCTGAACCGCCATCCGCAGATGGAACAGATGATAACCAAAACAGGCTCTTGCCGATATCTCACAACAGAGAGTGAGGATAAATTCAAGGAATCTGCACAGATTTTCCTTCATGAACAGGTGGAGGTTACACATGTAGATCTTGAATAGTATTATAGTTAATAATTTATAGTTAATTGTTATGCAAGAAACAAGACAAAACCGTATATCAAGACTTCTCCAGAAGGAGTTGAGTCTTATCTTCCAGTCACAAACCCGCATGATGCATGGTGTGATGGTAAGTGTTACTAAGGTTAGAGTAAGTCCAGATCTCAGTATCTGTACTGCTTACTTGAGTGTGTTCCCTTCTGAAAAAGGAGAGGAGATTTTGAAGAATATCAATGCAAATGAGAAGACGATCCGTTTCGACTTGGGTAAAAAAGTGAGAAACCAGTTACGTATTATTCCTGAACTCCGTTTCTTCCTTGATGATAGTCTCGATTATTTGGAGCACATTGATGAACTCTTGAAAAAGTAAAAGAGTAAAGAAGTAAAAAGACAAGGGAGTTAAGACGGCAATTCTTGACTCCCTATACTGTTATATAAATAAGGTAAGATAGAATTATGAATTTCCCATTCTTTATAGCTCGCAGGTATCTTTTCTCAAAGAAAAGTACGCACGTCATCAACGTCATCAGTTCTATTTCTGTAATAGGAGTGGCGGTAGCTACGATGGCTCTGGTCATCGTTCTGAGTGTTTTTAACGGCTTCCATGACCTGGTAGCTTCACTCTTTACGAGTTTTGACCCACAACTCAAGGTTGTGCCTGTTGAGGGAAAGACTGCACCTGCAGATGATCCTATTCTTACTAAGATTCGTCTTTTGCCGCAGGTAGATGTTGCAACAGAAACCGTAGAAGATCAAGCTCTTGCAATCTATAATGATCATCAGGCTATGGTGAAAATCAAGGGTGTAGATGATAATTTTGCAGAACTTTCTCATATTACAGATATTTTATATGGTGATGGCTCCTTCTCCTTGCATGCTGCCAATCTGGAATATGGAACAGTAGGTATCCGTCTTGCCCAGAATTTAGGCATAGGAGCACAATGGGATGGTTTCCTGAAAATCTATGCTCCTAAAAAGGAAGGACAGCTGGATATGACTAACCCAGGTGATGGCTTTGTTGTTGACTCGCTCAACTCTCCTGGCGTACTTTTTGCCGTCAAACAGGCTAAGTATGATAAAAACTACATCATCACTTCTATTTCATTTGCCCGTAATCTCTTTGGTCAGCAAGGTATGCTCTCTGATTTGGAATTACGCTTGAAACCGGGTAGCAATCTGGATGCTGTAAAGGATGAGATGCAGCAGATAGCTGGTAATAAATATAAAGTGCTTGACAGATTTGAACAACAGGAAGATACCTTTAAAATTATGTCGATAGAGAAGATGATTGCTTATATCTTCCTGACCTTTATCTTAGTTGTTGCATGTTTCAATATCATCGGGTCGCTTTCTATGCTTATTATTGATAAGAAAAATGATGTAGTGACTCTTCGTAATCTTGGAGCTAACGATAAGCAGATTACCAGAGTATTTCTTTTTGAAGGTAGAATGATAGCTGTGATAGGTGCTGTTATCGGTATTGGATTGGGCTTGCTCCTCTGCTTTTTGCAGCAGCAATATGGATTTGTACGTCTGGGAGATTCTGAAGGCTCCTTTATTGTTGATGCTTATCCGGTAAGTGTCCATTACTCAGATGTTGCCATTATCTTCGTAACTGTAATTGCTGTAGGTTGGCTTGCTGTATGGTATCCTGTAAGAGCGCTGAGTAAAAGGCTGTTGAGTTAAAACCTACAGAATTTCTTATACTTGGGTGCATATACTAAAAGAAATGGCATGAATCTTTCATGGGGGATTCATGCCATTTCTTGTTCTAATTGATTTTTTATTTTTTCCTGATGAGTGTAAGACCATCGCGTAGTGGTAAGATAACAACCTCTACCCTAGGATCTTTTGCTATTAAATCATTGAAAGCCCGAATGCCTTGAGTCTGGTGGTCTCGGTCGTAGGCAGGATCGATGACGTGACCATCCCAAAGAGTATTGTCTGCAAGGATGTAGCCTCCAGGGTTCAGGATGCTCATAACCATTTCATACGTTTCTATATAGGTACGCTTATCGCCATCAACAAAAGCCATATCGAATTTTACGCCTAGTTGGGGCGCTTCTATGTTGGCATCACCGATGCGGAAGTCAATCTTGTCGGCAACATTCGAACCTTCTATCCAGGGACGGGTAAAATCTTCCATCTCATCATTGATTTCGAAAGTGTAGAGTTTTCCACCTTCCTGCAATCCCTGGGCCAGACAGATAGCACTATAGCCACTAAATGTGCCTACTTCCAGAATATTCTTCGGGCGAATCATCTCTACAAGCATCTTGAGAAGTCTGCCCTGAATATGGCCGCTAGCCATACGTCCATGGATAGTATGTATATTGGTGGCGCGGTAAAGACGATACAGATAATCGCCTTCAGGCTCTATATGCTGGCAGATATATTTGTCTATGAGTTCAGTCTCTGTCATAATCTGATGGATTTAGAGTAACGGAAATCTTACTCTTCTGTTTCTTTCTGTGCTAAGATTCCTGAAATGGCAAGTTCGTAAGAAGCCAGACCGAAACCGCAGATTACGCCCAGGCAAGCACAGGAAATATATGAATGATGGCGGAACTCTTCACGTTTATGCACATTAGAGATGTGTACTTCAACGCAAGGGCATTTCAAACTGCGAATACAATCCTGCAAGGCGATGCTGGTATGAGTATAGGCGCCAGCATTGAGTACTACACCATCATAGGAAAAACCTACTTCCTGCAGCTTGTTGATTAACTCGCCTTCAATGTTGCTCTGAAAGTACTCTATCTCAATATCAGGGAATTTCGCTTTCAGCTTAGGCAGATAACTCTCGAAAGAATTGCTACCATAAATACCCGGTTCTCTTACACCAAGAAGGTTCAAGTTTGGACCATTAATAATTTGTATCTTCATATTTACTTGATTTTTAATCGTAATCCATATTTTTTTCGTATCTTTGCGGCAGAGATCTTTTGTACTCTCCTGTCTTATGCAAAGACGATGCAAAGATACAATAAATTAAGGAAACTGACAAAAAATGAGGAATGAAATTATAAAGAACTATATGAGATACCTCAAGTTGGGGCGTAATTTCTCCAAAAATACGTTGGATGCCTATTACCATGACTTGAATTTTCTCTTGGAGTATGCTGATAAGAACAATTTGGTGCTGACGGAAATGAAATTGGAAGACTTGGAGAATTTTTCTGCAAGTTTGCATGATCGTGGTGTTTCTGCTCGTTCACAAGCTCGGATTTTGAGCGGAATCCGTTCTTTCTACCGGTATCTGGTGCTTGATGATTATATAAAAGACGATCCGACCGAATTACTGGTTTCTCCCCAAATAGGAAAGCATTTGCCGGAGTATTTATCTGTAGAAGAGGTTGACATGCTTGAAGCGGCTATCGATTTGGAAAAATGGGAGGGACAGCGTAATAAGGCGATTATAGAAACCCTGTTCTCCTGTGGCCTTCGCGTTTCGGAACTTGTGAATCTAAAGAAAAGCGATGTGTTTGAAGAAGAAAAGTTTATTAGGGTCATAGGTAAAGGTAACAAGGAACGCATCGTTCCTATTTCTGGTAAGGCTCTGAAAGAAATCAATCTTTGGTATATAGACCGGAATCTGATGACAATCAAGCCAGGTGAGGAAGACTATGTCTTCTTGAATCGTAGAGGTGCTCATCTCACACGCAATATGATACTTATCATGATAAAAAATGCGGCTTATGATGCAGGAATCAAGAAAACCATTTCTCCTCATACTTTACGCCATAGTTTTGCTACAGCCTTGTTGAAAGGTGGAGCCGATCTGAGGGTAATTCAGGCCTTGTTGGGGCATGAAGATATTGGAACCACAGAGATTTATACTCATCTTGAAACTTCAGATTTGCGCAGAGCTATATTGGAACATCATCCTCGAAATATCAAATATAGTGAAGAAAACCAAGTGCTGGATTCTGATAAAACAGACAAAAGATGCCCGAATAACAGATAAAGCACAAGGAATTGACGTTTTTTATATAGGAATATGACAAAATCTGAAAAAATATGAGTAACTTTGCAGCCGCAAAATAATGAATATCAATAATTAATAGAAATAAAATAAGAAAATATGGCATATTTTTTTTCATCAGAATCAGTTTCTGAAGGACATCCAGATAAAGTGGCTGATCAGATTTCAGATGCATTGCTTGACCAGTTTTTGGCTTACGATGACCACGCTCATTGCGCCATCGAAACCTTTTGTACTACTGGTCAGGTAGTAATCATGGGTGAGGTTCGCTCTAACGTTTATGTTGATTTGCAGACCATTGCCCGCAAGACTATCAAGAAAATCGGTTATACCAAGAGCGAATATCAGTTTGACGGCGACTCTTGTGGTGTGCTTACTGCTATCCATGAACAGAGCGATGATATTAACCGCGGTGTAAGTCGTGAGGAGGATGAGAATCAGGGTGCAGGCGACCAGGGTATGATGTTCGGTTATGCTACAACGGAAACCGAAAATTATATGCCGGTATCACTCGACTTGGCTCAGCTCATCATGCGTGTACTTGCAGATATCCGCAAGGAAGGCAAGGTGATGACTTATCTCCGTCCGGACTCTAAGAGCCAGGTAACTATCGAATACTCAGACGATAATATCCCACAGCGCATCGATACCATCGTAGTTTCTACCCAGCATGATGATTTCATCAAGAAGGCAAATGGTGAGGACGATGATGATGCTATGCTTGCAAAGATTCGTGAGGATGTAATCAATATCCTGATTCCAAGAGTAAAGACTCACCTGAGTGATAAGGTGTTGGCTCTCTTCAATGATGACATCAAGTACTTCGTAAACCCTACAGGTAAGTTCGTGATTGGTGGTCCTCATGGAGATACAGGTCTTACCGGTCGTAAGATCATTGTAGATACTTATGGAGGTAAGGGCGCTCATGGTGGTGGTGCTTTCTCAGGAAAGGATAGCAGTAAGGTTGACCGTTCGGCTGCTTATGCTGCCCGTTATATTGCAAAGAATATGGTTGCTGCCGGCGTTGCAGATGAAATGTTGGTTCAGGTAAGTTATGCTATCGGTGTGGCAGAACCGGTTAGTATCTATGTAAATACTTACGGTAGAAGCCATGTGAATATGACTGACGGCGAGATTGCAAAGAAAATTGCAGAAATGTTTGATCTTCGTCCTAAAGCAATCGAGCGCCAGTTGAAATTGCGCCAGCCAATGTTCCAGGAAACTGCGGCATATGGACACATGGGACGTAAGAATGAGATAGTAGAGAAAACCTTCACCAGCCGATATCATGAGGCTAAAACTGTGAAGGTAGAACTCTTTACATGGGAAAAATTAGATAAGGTAGACGAAATCAAGAAAGTTTTCGGACTTTAAGGAATGGTGCAACAGGCAGATTCGATACAGACAGATGCCGCACTTGAGGCTGAATCGCAACAGCAAGTGCTCAGGCAACATAGCAGCCAGCTCACACCCAAAGAGGTGTTGAGCTGGCTGCCTAAGAATGCAACGCCAGCTCAGCAGGACTCCATGATTAGGGCACATATCAAGCCCAGTGAGATTCATTGGAGCGAGATGCCGGATACATTACACTTGCCAGGACATAAGGCAGGTAAGAGTTTTAGGGATGTAAGTTTGCCACAATATTATCGTGAGTCATTCTTTTCAAAAGATTCTCTGTTTCATCCGGAATTAAAGGGTGGACGCTTAGGGGTGGCAGGTGATCCTGTTCCCTATACGGTAGCTGGTGATAGCTTTATTACTTCATTGCTGTTGGTCTGTTTTCTCTTGGCTTGTATAGCATTCTCTAAATCTAAGCATTTTGTTATACGCCAGGCAAAAACCTTCTTCCGTACTCCACGCATCGGTACAACAGAGGTGACGGAGACCAGTTCTGAAGTAAGATACCAGTTCTTCTTCGTGTTGCAGACCTGTCTTTTGCTGGCAATCGGGTATTTCATTTATTCGAAAGCATCTATCAGCGATACGTTTATCGTAGACCAATATCAGGTAATCAGTATATATGCTGGTTGTATGGGGGGCTATTTCTTGTTGAAGGCGTTCCTCTATGTGATTTCTGGTTGGCTATTCTTTGAAAAGAAAAAAAATGTACAATGGCTCAAGGCATACTTGTTCCTTATATCATGTCAAGGAGTGGCCTTGTTCCCGATGGTGATGCTTTTGTCGTATTTCGATTTTCCATTGCAAATAGCAGTGATATACACGTTGACTATCCTTGGATTAGTTAAATTATTGGCTTTTTTGAAGGCTTACATTATCTTTTTTAGAAGAAATGGCGTGTTTCTGCAAATATTTTTGTACTTTTGTGCCCTTGAAGTGATACCCTTGTTCGCTCTTTGGGGTGGACTTGTGTTAATCAGTCATTATTTGAAAATAAACTTTTAAGACAAAATGATAAAGAAAATTTTAGTTTCTCAGCCAAAACCTGCAAGTGAGAAGTCTCCTTACTTCGATATCCAGGCTCAATATGGAGTAGAATGCGTGTTCCGTCCATTCTTTAAGGTAGAGGGACTCTCTTCTAAAGAATTCCGTCAGCAGAAAATAAATTTGCTTGACTATACTGCAGTCGTATTTACATCTCGTCATGCAGTAGACAACTACTTTAAATTAGCTAAGGAGATGCGTATCACAATTCCTGAAGATATGAAATATTTCTGTGTGATAGAGACTATCGCTCTCTACATCCAAAAGTATGTTCAGTATCGCAAGCGTAAGGTGTTCTTTGGTGATACAGGTAAAATTGATGGGTTGATGGGGCAGATGGCTCGACATAAAACCGAGAAATATCTGGTACCATTAAGCAGTGTTCATAATGATGATATTGCCAACTTGCTTGATGAGAAAAAACTCAATCATACAGAATGTGTAATGTATCGTACTGTAAGCAATGATTTCTCAGAAGAGGAAATCAAGAACTTCGATTATGATATGATGCTTTTCTTTAGCCCAACAGGTGTAAAGGCTCTGAAGAAGAATTTCCCTAATTTTGAACAAGGGAATATCGCTGTTGGCGCTTTTGGTCCTGCTACTGCAAAAACGGTTGAAGATGAGGGCTTACGCCTTGATCTGGAGGCTCCTAATAAAGCTTTTCCATCTATGACAGGTGCCTTGGCAGATTATCTGAAACGTCATAATAAATAGGAAATATTTAATAGAATAGATATGTCAACAGACAGAAATAAAACATTCGGAAAGAAAGAGCATCTATGTAAACTGACACTTATAGAACAGCTCTTTGGAGGTGGTGCTAAAGCAATGACGGCATGGCCTATGAGAATGGTGTTTCTTCTTGTTGACAAGAAAGATGAGCAAGCCCCTTCTGTTCAAGTTCTTATCAGTGTATCAAAGCGTTATTTTAAGCACGCAGTAAAACGCAATCGGGTAAAGCGACAGATACGTGAAGCTTTTCGTTATCAAAAACAAGAGCTGGAGACTTGTATGCAGAATTATGTTGGAAAACAATTGCTTGTGGCTTTTGTTTGGCAAACAGAACAATTGCAGCCTTCAAAGCTGGTTTCAACCAAAATGACTAAACTTTTGGATAGATTGGTTGATAATATCAAGGAGATGCAATCTGAAACAGTTATGAAAGAGAGCAGTTTATGATGAAGATTCTCTTTATGATAGCACATGGCATGAGAAAGGTGTTGGTATGGATTCTTATACTGCCGATATTGTTTTATCAGAAGTGTATTACTCCTTATACGCCACCTTCCTGTCGCTTTCAGCCCACTTGCTCAGAGTATGCGAGACAAGCCATCCTGAAGCATGGTCCCTTTAAGGGACTGGCTTTGGCTGTTTGGCGCATCTTAAGATGCAATCCTTGGGGTGGTTCGGGTTATGATCCCGTACCGTAAGTTTCCGACTGTATTGTTGGGCCCCTTATACATATTATATAATATAATAAAAAATCATATTCTATGGCAAAAAATTTTGTTGAAGAATTGAAATGGCGTGGTATGCTGGCGCAGATAATGCCAGGTACTGAGGAATATCTCAACACCCACATGGTGTCTGCCTATCTCGGAACCGACCCTACTGCAGACTCTCTGCACATCGGTCACCTTTGTGGTATCATGATGTTGCGCCACTTGCAGCGTTGTGGCCATAAGCCTTATCTCCTCGTCGGCGGTGCCACGGGTATGATTGGCGACCCTTCTGGCAAGAGCCAGGAGCGCAATCTTCTCGATTCAGAGACTCTCTATCATAACCAGGAAGCTATCAAGAAGCAGGTATCTAAGTTCCTCGACTTCGATGGCAATGAGCCTAACAAGGCAGAGTTGGTGAACAACTACGACTGGATGAAGGACTTCACCTTCCTCGATTTCGCTCGTGTGGTTGGTAAGCATATCACTGTAAACTACATGATGGCGAAGGATAGCGTGCAGAAGCGCTTGAACGGTGAGGCTCGCGACGGCTTGTCTTTCACTGAGTTCACCTATCAGTTGCTCCAAGGCTACGACTTCCTCTATCAGTATGAGAAGTATGGTGTTCGTCTCCAGTTGGGTGGTAACGACCAGTGGGGTAACATGACTACCGGTACTGAGCTGATTCACCGTACATTGGGTAACGATGCAGAGTGCTTCTGCCTCACTTGCCCATTGATTACCAAGGCAGACGGTAAGAAGTTCGGTAAGACAGAGAGCGGTAACATCTGGTTGGACCGTAACCGCACTACTCCTTACGCTTTCTACCAGTTCTGGTTGAACGTAAGCGATGACGACGCAGAGAAGTATATCAAGATCTTTACCGACCTCGATAAGGAGACTATTGATGCTCTCGTAGAGGAGCACAAGCAGGACCCAGGCCGCCGTGTACTTCAGAAGCGTTTGGCTGAGGAGGTTACCATAATGGTTCATTCTCAGGAGGATTTGGATATGGCTATCGCAGCCAGCAACATCCTCTTCGGTAAGGCAACCAAGGAGAACTTGGCGCAGCTCGATGAGGCTACATTGAATGATGTATTTGCCAATGTACCTCACTACGACCTCGACAAGAACCTGCTCGGTGGAACTGCTGTAGATCTCTTCAACCAGGAAGGTATGCAGATCTTCCCAAGCAAGAGCGAGATGCGCAAGCTCGTTAAGGGTGGTGGCGTTTCACTCAACAAGGAGAAACTCGCTGCTTTCGACCAGGTTGTAACTGCTGATGACCTGATTGACGGTAAGTATCTTTTGGTTCAGAAAGGTAAGAAGAACTACTTCTTGATTACCGTTAAGTAATCGTTAAAAGTATTGAAAATATTTGGTAGTGGAGAAAAAATCCACTACCTTTGTAGCCGATTTGCTTGTCCTATGGTGTAATGGTAGCACTACAGTTTTTGGTTCTGTCAGTGGTGGTTCGAATCCGCCTGGGACAACAGGTCATAAATAACCCTTCAAGTCTTTGCGGATTTGGAGGGTTATTTTGTTTATAATAAAGTTCGGATACAACAAGCTCTTTGCATCTATTATAGGTCAATTTTGATGAAAAGTAGGCAATAAAATGAGAAAATAAGTAAAAAGGGTGCATCTTTCGTATTGATTTAGGGTGATATTCAAAATTATTTTGTATCTTTGCCCTCGTAACAAATCAAACAATTTATAAAAAATAAAAGTATGGACTTTAACAAACTATTCTCATTGGAGGGTAAGGTTGCCCTCGTAACAGGTGCCGCATACGGTATCGGTTTCGCTATTGCTGAGGCTTATGCCAAGGCTGGTGCTAAGATTGCTTTCAATTGCCGCAGCCAGCACCACATGGATCAGGCTCTTGCAGATTACAAAGCAAAGGGTATTGAGGCAAAGGGTTATATCTGTGATGTAACAGATGAGGAACAGGTGAAAAACATGGTAGCTGACATCGAGAAGGAACTTGGTGTTATTGATATTTTGGTAAACAACGCAGGTATGATCAAGCGTATTCCTATGACAGAGATGTCTGTAGATGACTTTAAGCAGGTTATTGACATTGACCTCACTGCACCTTTCATCGTATCTAAGGCAGTTATCCCTGGTATGATCAAGAAGGGTCATGGTAAGATTATCAACATCTGTTCTATGATGAGCGAGCTGGGCCGCGAGACAATTTCTGCATACGCAGCTGCCAAGGGTGGCTTGAAGATGTTGACACGTAACATCTGCTCAGAGTATGGTGAGTACAACATCCAGTGCAATGGCTTGGGCCCTGGTTACATCGCAACTTCTCAGACAGCACCTCTCCGTGAGCGTCAGGCTGATGGTAGCCGTCATCCATTCGACAGCTTTATCTGTGCAAAGACTCCTGCAGGTCGCTGGTTGGAACCCGAAGAGTTGGCAGGTCCTGCTGTTTTCTTGGCTTCAGATGCTTCTAATGCAGTGAATGGTCACATTCTCTACGTAGATGGTGGTATCTTGGCATATATCGGAAAGCAGCCAAAATAAAGGATCAAACATGAAGATTTAAATTTGAATAAACTTGAATAGAATAAAAAAATATAGGGCAGCCATAAAGGACTGCCCTATATTTGTAATTAAAATAATCTTTACAATTATTTGTTGATTGCATCTGCAAGCTCAGCACCAGCCTTGAACTTAGCAACCTTTTTAGCTGCAATCTGGATCTTCTCCTTAGTAGCTGGATTGATACCCTCACGAGCAGGACGCTCGTTAATGCTGAATGTACCGAAACCTACCAACTGGATCTTGTCACCTGCAATGAGGGCTTCCTTCAATGCGTTTGTTGTAGCTTCAAGAGCGGCCTTAGCCTGTGCCTTTGTAATCTCAGCACCTGCTGCAATCTTGTCAATCAATTCTGTCTTGTTCATAATTTTTCGTTATTAAATGAATAATATTGTTGTTTCTTAGTTGAATTCGTTTACAAATATAGCTTTTTCTTGTGAAAGTTCAAATAAAAAAAGCAGAAAAGTGATGAAATTATTGAAATTTAAGTGTAATAAGTCTATTTTTTGGTGTTTTCACGGATATTTTTCGTAATTTTGTCGCCAAAATGCAAATATTAGTCAGATTATTAAACTGTTTATAGAAATAAAGTTATGCGCAATATTCCAATTGTAACAAAGAATTTGCTGATAGTGAATGTAGTAGCATTCCTGGCATGCATGCTGATGGACAAGAGTATGGGTGGCGGTTCTGGCCTGACAGATATGTTTGGGCTTCATTTCTTCCTGGCATCCGATTTCCATATTTATCAGTTAGTTACCTACATGTTTATGCATGGTGGTTTCCAGCATATTCTCTTTAATATGTTTGCCTTATGGATGTTTGGCTGTGTGGTTGAAAGAGTTTGGGGACCAAAGAAATTCCTTTTTTATTACATAGTGTGTGGAGTGGGAGCAGGTTTGTTCCAGGAAGCTGCACAGTATATTACCTATGTGGCAAAGGATATGGCAGCTTATGATTATGTTAGTGTTAATGGAGCCAGAATAACAATGGAGCAATATCTGAACCTATGGACTACCGTGGGTGCTTCAGGAGCTATTTATGCCATATTGCTTGCCTTTGGTATGATTTATCCAAACGAGCGTCTCTTCATTTTCCCGTTGCCAGTTCCTATTAAAGCTAAATTCTTCGTGATAGGCTATGCTGTCATTGAATTGGTTTCAACATTCTCTCTCTCTGATGACGGTGTGGCTCATATTGCCCATTTGGGAGGTATGGTCTTTGGATTCTTCCTGATCCGTTATTGGCGTAAGCAGATTGGTAATGGTTACTATCATTCAAGTTCTGCAGACGCTTTTGATAAGTTGAAAGGTATGTTCGGTGGAAAGCGTCGGGCAGGTAGAACGCATTTTACTTATACCAAGAATGAATCTTATAATCAGACTTATGAACAGGATGCTGAATGTAAGACCAATGAAAAGGTCGTATCTCAGGAAGAGATAGATAGAATCTTGGATAAGATAAGGAAAAGCGGTTATGATAGCTTGACTCAGAGTGAAAAGCAGATGCTCTTTGATCAGAGTAATAAGTAGGAAACAATGTTTAAAGGATTTAAGGAATTTACATATAAGATGGTAGCTGGTGCTAATGTGGCAACTATCATCATCATGTTGCTGGTGGGCTTTTCTGACTTTTTTCAGCCGGAAAAGTTCGCCGCATTGGCTAATCTTGGCTTACTTTTCCCGGTTTTTCTTATAGTTAACTTAGGTTTTTTGCTTTTCTGGTTGCTCTTCCGGTCTAAGTATGCCATTATTCCATTCTTAGGCTTCTTGATCTGTTTTGTTCCTGTCCGCAAGTATATGCCAATCAACTTTTCTGGCGAAACTCCAAAAGGTTGTATCAAAGTTCTATCATATAATACCTGGAATTTTGGTGCACAGACAGAGGATGCCGAAGGAACTAATATCTGTATTGCTTATCTGCAGGAGCAGGATGCTGATATTGTTTGTCTGCAGGAAGCATGTCCTACTTCCCGGAATATTGAACAGATAGATAGTATGCTCAAGCCTATGTATGCTTATCAGGATACAACGATGCACGTGAATGGCGGAAATTGTCTTATGTTGCTCAGTAAATACCCCATTCTTTCGAAAGAGCGAATTCCTTATGAATCGAAAGGAAATATGAGTGTAGCGTATCGTCTGAAAGTGAAAGATAGAGAGGTCCTTCTCATCAATAATCATTTGGAAACTACCGGCTTAAGTTTAGAGGACAGACGCCAGTTCAAGAATCTGGTTATCGGAAAATTGCAGGTTGATACTGCAGAAGAAACGTCCAAACTGCTCGTTGTAAAACTTGCCGAGGCAACAAAGAAACGGGCTCCGGAGGCTGAGGCTGTAGCAAAATACATTCAGCAGCATAAAGAACAGAGTATTATTTTGTGCGGTGACTTTAATGATGGTCCTATCTCTTATGCTCATCGAACGATAGCTAAAGATTTGACGGATTGCTACATTGCAAGTGGTAACGGACCGGGTATCAGCTATCATCATGGAGGCTTTTTTGTTCGCATTGACAATATCATGTGTTCAGACGATTGGGAGCCTTATGAATGTAAAGTTGATGATAAAATCGCCGTTTCAGACCACTATCCTATCATTTGTAAGCTAAAAATGCGCTCTAAAAAGCAAAAATAGAGCAAATTATTCTTATATAAGAAAAAAAATGCTTATTTTTGCACAACTTTATGGAGGTTTTTGAAAGAATCCCTAAAAGTAATTGAAAAGAAACAAATAATTAATAACAATAAATAGAAATGCAAAACAAAGGAATTGTAATTTGTGTAGCCGTCTTACTGACACTCGCAAGTATCTTCTATTTGTCATTCTCGTTTGCCACACGTTACTATGACAGCGAGGCTGCAAAGATTAAAGATCCTATTGCTCAGCAGGATTATAAGGATTCTGTTAAGTATTTAGGTGTTTATTCTTACCAGAACTGCTTGGAGACTCAGATAGGTCTTGGACTTGACCTTAAGGGCGGTATGAATGTAATTCTTGAGATTTCTGTACCTGATGTACTTGAAAACCTTGCCGATCATAAGACCGACGCTGGTTTTACCAATGCCATGAAGGAAGCTAGAGCTCAGGAAGAAGCTAACGGTGGTGACTTCGTGTCACTTTTCATTAACGCTTATCATAAGAGCGCACCAGGTCATAAACTCGCAGAAGTGTTCGCTACCCAGCAGTTGCAGGGCAAGGTTTCTCCTCAGAGCAGCGACGCAGAGGTAGAGAAGGCTATCCGCGCTTCTGTACAGGATGCTATTGATAACTCTTTCAATGTTGTCCGCACCCGTATCGATAAGTTTGGTGTTGTACAGCCTAACATCCAGAAGTTGGAAGGTCAGCAGGGCCGTATCATGGTAGAAATGCCAGGTATCAGCCAGCCAGAGCGTATGCGTAAGATGCTCCAGGGTAGTGCAAACCTTGAGTTCTGGGAGACATACAACTCAGAGGAAATCGCTCCTTATCTCCAGCAGCTTGATACTCGTATCGCTAATGGTGATAACGGTGAGGAGAAGACAGACTCTGTTGCTGCTGATTCAACTGTTGCAAAGAAAGAAGTTGCTAAGGCTGAACCTAAGAAGGCTGAGGCTAAGTTCTCTATCAAGAAGAAGGACGATGCTGCAAGCAAGGTAGGCGAGGATGCTCAGAATGCTGCTGCTATCAAGGCTCACCCATTGTTGGCTCGTTTGCAGCTCGGTGGTGGTTTGAGCACTGTTGGTTATGCTAGCGTTCGCGATACTGCTGCTATCAACAAGATTATCTACTCTGCTGTGGCTAAGCGCGTTTTGCCATCAGACTTGCGTCTGCTTTGGAGTGCTAAGCCAGCTGATAACCTGAAGGCTAAGAATATCTTCGAGCTTCACGCCTTGAAGGTGACTACCACTACAGGTCGTGCTCCTTTGGAGGGTGATGTAATTACCGATGCTAAGGATGAGTTCGACCAGATGGGTTCACCTGTTGTTAGCATGAAGATGAATACTGAGGGCGCACGTAAGTGGGCTCAGATGACCAAGGCTAACGTAGGTAAGGCTATTGCTATCGTTTTGGATGGCGTAGTTTACTCTGCTCCTCGTGTAAACGGCGAGATTGATGGTGGTAGCTCTCAGATTTCCGGTAACTTCACTATCGAGGATACCAAGGACTTGGCTAACACATTGAAGTCTGGTCGTATGCCAGCTCCTGCACGTATCGTTCAGGAGGAGGTTGTAGGTCCTACACTCGGTGCACAGTCTATCCAGATGGGTATTGTATCATTCGTTGTAGCTTTCGTACTCCTGATGGTTTACATGGTGATGATGTACAACATCATTCCTGGTATGATGGCTAACCTGGCATTGCTCGTCAATGTATTCTTCACACTCGGTATTCTGACGTCCTTCCAGGCTGCCTTGACATTGCCAGGTCTTGCCGGTATGGTCTTGTCTCTGGGTACTGCCGTGGATGCCAACGTGCTTATCTATGAGCGTATCAAGGAGGAGCTCCGCTCCGGTAAGGGTATGAAGCAGGCTGTAGCTGCCGGTTATGGCAACGCTTTCTCTGCTATCTTCGACTCTAACTTGACATCTTTGATTACTGGTGTTATCCTGTTGACTACCGGTACAGGTCCTATCCGTGGTTTCGCTACTACATGGATCATCGGTATCGTAGTTTCATTCTTCACTGCTGTGTTCCTGACTCGTCTGGTTTACGATTACAAGTTGAACCACGATAAGTGGATGCACTGCAAGTTTGATACTCCAGTTTCTCACAACCTGATGCAGGGCAAGAAGTATAAGTTCATGTCTATGTACAAGACTACCTTCACCGTTGCCATCGTAGCAGCTGTGGTATTCATCGGTAGCTTCTTTGTTCGTGGCTTGAGTAAGAGTATCGACTTCACTGGTGGTCGTAACTATGTAGTACAGTTCGAGAATCCTGTAGAGCCTGAGCAGATCCGTACTGTTCTTGGCGATGCATTCGTCAATGCAGACGGCACCAAGGCAAATACTGGCGCTATCGCTATCGGTACAGACGGTAAGACTATCCGTGTATCTACCAACTATATGATTGAGAGCAACAGTCCAACTGTTGACGATGAGGCTGAGACTATCCTTTACAACGCCTTGAAGAAGGCCAACCTGGTTTCTCAGAAGAGTGTTGAGGCATTCAAGAATCCAGACGTTCGTCAGGGTGGTTCTATCATCAGTAGTACAAAGGTAGGTCCTTCTGTGGCTAAGGATATCACTATGGGTGCTATCTATAGTGTGCTCTTCGCATTGATTGCTATCTTCCTCTACATCCTGGTACGTTTCCGCAACGTGGCCTTCTCTGTAGGTTCTACTATTGCGTTGGCATTCGATGCCTTGACAGTAATCGGTTTCTACTCACTCCTGTGGGGTCTCGTTCCATTCTCATTGGAGATTGACCAGACCTTCATCGGTGCTATCCTGACCGTGGTAGGTTACTCTATCAACGATAAGGTGGTTGTGTTCGACCGTATCCGTGAGAACTTGAAGTTGCATCCTAAGGGCGACCGTCAGCAGCTCTTCAATGCATCTATCAATGAGACATTGGCTCGTACCATCAATACATCTACATCTACATTGCTCGTGTTGCTCTGTATCTTCATCCTCGGTGGTGACAGCATCCGCAGCTTCTCATTCGCAATGATCCTGGGTGTTGTATTCGGTACATTGTCATCTATCTTCATTGCATCTCCAATGGCTTACATCGTTCTTGGTCGTAAGATTAAGGAAGAGCCAGCTGAGGTGGTTGCAGAAGTTAAGTAATCAGAAACTCTTCATTCTTTCTCTTTCCGATGTATGTCGGATAGAGAAAGATACTGGAAAGAATATAAAAATAATAAAGGTCGCTTCCTGATTGTCAGGAGCGACCTTTATTGTTTTATCATCTCTGGAATGATAAGGAAAGTACGTGGTCCCACCGAGAATCGAACTCGGATCAAAGGTTTAGGAAACCTCCGTTCTATCCGTTAAACTATAGGACCATTGTAAACCGACTGCAAAGATACATCAAATCGTTGACAATACAAAATAAAATGTTATGTTTTTCACTCTCATCTTATCAAGTTTCCTCACTTTTGTGGAGTTGAACTGCGAAAACCTCTTCGATACGAGGCATGATTCGTTGAAGAATGACTATGAATTCCTGCCACAGAGCAGTTACAAGTGGACGCCTTATCGTTATTGGCGCAAGCTGGCAAATCTTTCCAAGACTATAGTAGCTTTGGGGTATGAAGATTTGTCGCTTGTTGGTACCGCCTCCCCAGATAATCCGTCAAGACCCTCGGAGAAGTCCTGGCATGTTCCCGATTTTGTGGCGCTTTGCGAAGTGGAGAACGATAGTGTGCTGTTTGATTTAACCCGGCGTTCAGCTCTTCGCGGTGTGAATTATGATTATGTGATGACCGATTCGCCTGATGAACGGGGCATAGATGTGGCTTTGCTTTATCAGCCATCTTCTTTTGCGCTTATACAGTTCCGGTCCATCCGCATCAAGCCGCTGCCTGATACTCGTCCTACGAGAGATATTCTCTACGCTTCGGGGCGGATTATGAATGATGATACGCTCCATGTCTTTGTATTGCATGCGCCTAGCCGTCGTGGCGGCGAACAGGTTTCGCGTCCCTACCGCCTGCAGGTAGCCAGCCAGCTGGTTTCTGCTGTAGATTCTATCTATGCGCTCAATGATAGTGCAAGGATTATCGTAGCCGGCGATTTCAACGATTATTCCGATTCTCCGGCTCTTTGTTATCTTTATCAGCATCACCTTGTTAATATATCTGTTGGTGTCAAAGGCTCTCATGGTGCCAAGGCTACTTATCGCTGGCATGGAGATTGGCGAAGTCTTGACCAGATTCTCTTCAGTCCTTCGCTTTCCCGGCTTAAGATGAGTTGTCAGATAGGAGATTTGCCATTTCTCTTAGAAGATGATGAGAAATATGGCGGAAAGAAACCTTTCCGCACCTATCTCGGTCCACGATATTTGGGTGGATACAGCGATCATCTTCCGCTTGTTGCCAAGTTTAAGATAGAGGGTGGATATGAATAAAAAAACAGGTATGCTCAGATTTTTTACTGAACATACCTGTTTGTATATTAGTGAGATTTTTTCTCTTCTGCCTGATTATCCGTAGATAACATTACCGTTCTCATCCTCATAAGGAGCCATATCCTTAGCATACTGGTTCATGGCACGGAGGCTCATACCCATTGATGAGAAACCACCATCGTGGAAGAGGTTCTGCATGGTTACCTTGCGGGTGAAGTCAGAGAACATCATCACGCAGTAGTTAGCGCAATCCTCAGCTACGGCGTTTCCGAGTGGAGACATCTTGTCGGCGAAGTCCATCATGTTCTCGATATCCTTGATACCCTTACCTGCTGTTGTAGCTGTAGGGCTCTGAGAGATGGTGTTGATACGCACGTGCTTCTCACGACCGTAGATGTAACCGAAGCTGCGGGCGATACTTTCGAGCATGCTCTTGGCATCAGCCATATCGTTGTAACCGAAGAATGTACGCTGAGAAGCTACGTATGTGAGAGCTACTACAGAACCCCACTCATTGATAGCATCCAACTTCTTGGCTACCTGCAACATCTTGTGGAAAGAGATAGCAGAGATGTCCAATGTCTTGTTCAGGAAGTTGTAGTCGAGGTCATCGTATGTACGATGCTTGCGAACGTTAGGGCTCATAGCTACAGAGTGGAGCACGAAGTCGATTTTGCCACCGAGTTTCTCCTGAGCCTCTGTGAATACCTTTTCCAAGTCTTCTACGCTAGTCGCATCAGCTGCGATGATAGGAGCGTTGATCTGTTCAGCGAGCTTATCCAGCGTACCCATACGCAAAGCCATAGCTGTATTACTAAGTGCGATAGTAGCACCCTCTTCAGCAGCCTTTACAGCTACTTTCCAAGCGATTGATTCCTCATTGAGTGCACCGAAGATGATGCCACGCTTGCCTTTTAACAAATTGTGAGTCATTGTTATCTTAATACTTTTGTTTATACTAACGACAATCCCCTACATATATCATTCTCTATATATATAATAAGGTGTAAAACCACTTTGTTTGGTTCTAGTCGTTGAAATCGTGCGCAAAATTACGAAAAATGTGCAATATACCCAAATTTTTTAACTAAAAAGTGCCGTAAACGTTTTCTTTTTTGTGGTATGTCAAGTATTTCGCTCCCTGCAGTCAGTATGATATTCTATTTATTCTTTGCAGATAATAAGCCTGAAACAGATATATCTTATGCTTATAGATAACGTATCTGTTGGCCTGAGGAATTAGATTTGTAGGGTTGCTGCCATATGCCAGCAGAATTGTTGGCATATGGCAACAATGTTCCTGACATATGCCAACAATGTTCCTGACATATGTCAACAATGTTCCTGACATATGCCAACAGAGTTATTGACATATGTCAGCAACCTTGTTGGCAACTGCCGTCAACCGAACGGAACTAATTGTTAGAGCCGATGAATCGTAGAACTGTGACTATTTAATCTGTTTGTTCTACGTATTTAAGCAATACGTCTTACCCGGCAGATGCCTGTATAGTAACTTAAGAACCTTCTTATTTCTGTTCTTACAAATCGTTGTCTTATTGCTGCAAAAATATCCTTTTTGTTGCAATATGACAAGGTAGAAGTGTTAAAAACAGACTTTTTTATGTGCGTTATTAAATTTTTCTTTCAAAATATTTGCAAATATCCGAAAAAAAATCTAATTTTGCAGCCGATTATTATAAATTTATAAATTATTATCTAATAAAGAGAGAGATTATGTTTAAAAGAATCGCTTTATTTGTGGGGGGCAATTTTCAGTTGTGGAGTAGCCTTTGCCCAAACATCTGTTACCGGTAAGGTAGTAGCTTCTGAGAATGGTGAGCCTGTTATTGGCGCATCAATCAAAGTAGCTGGTACTAATACGGGTACTGTTACGGACGTCGATGGAAACTTCAGTTTGAATGTTCCAGCCGGCTCCAAGTTGGAGATTACCTATATAGGTATGAATCCACAAACTGTTAAAGCAAGTTCTAACATGAAGATTGCTTTGACTTCTGACAACAAAACCTTGGACGAGGTCGTAGTTGTTGCTTATGGTACAACCACTAAGGCTTCCTTTACAGGTTCTGCAGCTGTAATGAAAGACAAGGATATGTCTGCAGCTAAATCTTCACTCATCAAGTCGTTGGAAGGCAAAATGGCTGGTGTCAACATTGGTGCTTCAACAGGTGACCCAGGTGCTGACCAGAAGGTGTTGATCCGTGGTATCGGTTCTATCAGCGCTTCTACCCAGCCATTGTATGTGATTGATGGTGTGCCAGTTTCTAACTCTGACATGCAGAGTAGCGGTCTCCGTTCACAGTCTATTCTTTCTTCTATCAACCCTAATGATATCGAGAGCATGACCGTATTGAAGGATGCTGCCGCATCTTCTCTCTATGGTTCACGTGCTGCCAATGGTGTCATCATCATCACTACCAAGAAGGGTAAGGAAGGTAAGACTCACGTAAACTATGATATGCAGATTGGTTGGAGCAATATTGCCAAGAAGAGTGCTTTGGAAACTATGAACAGCGCCGAGATGAAGCAGTATTGGAAGGATGCACTCCAGGGTTACTTCGTATATTATGGAGGTATGGATGAAACTGCCGCTGCTGCCGCTGCTGCAGAAGAAATTCCTAGCTGGTTCAACAACTATAATACAGACGAGACAACAGATTGGTACAAAGAGGTTTATCGTACTGGTTTGACTACCGACCATCAGGTATCTATCAATGGTGGTAACGACCGTACTAAGTTCTTCACCAGTTTTGGCTACAACAAGGTTGAAGGTACCGTAAAAGGCAGCTCTTTCCAGCGTTATAGTGGACGTTTGAACTTGGATCACAAGGTAACTGACTGGTTCAAGATTTCTGCCAAGGAAATGCTGTCATTCTCTAATCAGGCTGGTTTCCGCGACCAGGGTGCCCAGGCGCAGGGCTTCGGTACTACCGCTCCAATGTCTGTACTCTTCTCAATGGACCCTACCGCTCCTGTAAAGAACGAGGATGGTTCATATAACACTAGCGCTTCATTCTCAACGAATGTTTCAAATCCAAACCTGATGTTCGGACAGGAGGGTGGTGAATATGCTGAGACTTTGGATTCAGAGTTGATGCGTAGCTTGACCAATGTTGAGGGTGAACTCAAGTTGCCATTCAATCTGACATTGCGTTCAATCTTCGGTTTCGACTATATGACCAACAACATCCGTGAATTCTGGGCTCCTAATAGTGCTAATGGTCAGTCACTGAACGGTATGGGTCAGCGTTGGAACTACACCAGCAAGACTTTGACTTCATCCAACACTTTGAACTATGCCCGCAGCTTTGACAAGCATAATCTCACTGCGATGGTAGGTTATGAGGCAGAGAAGCGTAACTTGATGACATTGACTGCCAGCTCTCAAAACTACTCTACACATAAGTTGCCAGAGTTGTCTAATGGTCAGGCTAACAGCAATGACAGCTACACCAACTGTGCAACCATGATGTCTTGGTTGGGTAGCGTAAACTATAACTACGACAACAAGTATTACTTGTCTGCTAGCTATCGTCGTGACGGTTCTTCACGTCTTTCTTCAGACAACCGTTGGGCAGACTTCTTCTCTGTATCAGGTGCATGGCGCATCAGTAGCGAGAAGTTCTTGGAGGGTAACAACCTGTTCAGTGATTTGAAGCTCCGTCTCTCTTATGGTACCAATGGTAACTTGCCAACAGACTACTATGGTTATATGGGTACATACGCAACAACCGGTGGTTACGGCTCTGAGCCAGGTATCTATTGGAGCAACATCTCTAACCCAACATTGGGTTGGGAGAAGTCTCACAACTTTAACGTAGGTTTGGATTGGACACTCTTCAACCGAGTAACTCTTACCTTCGATTACTATAACAAGTTGACAAAGGATCTTCTCTTCCTTTCACCAACTTCTTATGTAACAGGTTTCAGCTCATACTGGAACAACATCGGTGAGTTGAAGAACCAGGGTCTTGAGTTCTCTATCAGTTCTCAGAATATCCGCACAAAGGATTTCACCTGGACCACAGACTTCAACCTTACCAAGCAGAGTATCAAGGTAAACAAGTTGCCTAATGGTGACGACGTTCAGTATGGCGACGGTAACATGTATATCCTCCGTGAGGGCGAGTCTATGCATACATTCTTCCTGCCAAAGGCTAAGGGTGTAAACTCAGAGACTGGTTTGATGGAATTCTGGATTGATCCTGAGGATGAGTCTAAGGGTGTAACCAACGAGTATAGCAAGGCTGGTAGCACCATTGTAGGCAAGGGTGTGCCTGACTGGGTAGGCGGTATGACCAATACCTTCCGCTATAAGGATTTCGACCTTTCATTCATGATTTCATATCAGTTTGGTGCCGATATGTTCGATTATCCGGGTTACTTCCTTACCTATAGCGACGGTGTGCGTGTGGGTTCATTCAATGTATCTAAGCGTGTGGCTGGCAATTACTGGCAGAAGCCAGGTGACCAGACCGAGTTCCCACGTCCTATCTACGGTAACCCATTCCGTTCTGATAAGTTCTCTACCCGTGAGATTATCTCAACAGACAACATCCGCGTACGTGACATCACATTCGGTTGGACTGTGCCTTACTTCAAGAAGTATATCAGCAACTTGCGCATTTATTTCCGTGCAACCAATCCATTCCTGATTTACAACGCAGCTAAGGATATTGATCCAGATGTTGATATCAATGGTTATCGCCAGACCGATACTCCTACAACACGTCAGTTCTTGTTCGGTCTCAACTTTAGTTTTTAATTAATTCATAGGAAAATAGGATATGAAAAAGATATATTTAGCATTGGGTATTGCCGTTGGCATGATGTTCTCATCATGCAGCGACTTCCTGGACCAGGAGCCATCTATTGAGTTGCCTACTGAGTCTGCTATCACAACTACATCTGACTTGCGTAATGCAGTGAATGGTATTGCTTATGTATTGACAGAAAGCAGAATGACTTATGCGTCAGAATTCGCCCTCTTTGCAGATACTCGCTGCAACGATTTCAAGGTAACTGCAGACAACAATCAGTTGGGTGAGCTCAGATTTTACATGTACAATTCTAAAGGTTCATTCAATGATTATGCATATTTCGCATTCTACCAGGCTTTGGGTAATGTGAATAGCGCATTGAAGTCTATCGAAAATGGCCAGGTTGAAGGCGATGCTGCCGAAATCAATAACTATAAAGGACAGCTGTTAGCTTGGAGAGGTATGTTGCACTTCGACTTGGCTCGTATGTTCTGCCACATCCCTACTACTGTAGAGAATCCAGCAAGCGAACTCGGTCTGGTTCTTTCTGACCAGGTATTTGACAAGGATTACAAGGGTACTCGTACAGATTTGGCATCTACATACACATTCATTATCAAGCAGTTTACAGATGCACTTCCTTTGTTGGAGAAGAAGTCTGATAATGGTTACTTCAACTATTATGCAGCTCTAGGTCTTCGTGCCCGTGCTTACCTCTATAATGGTCAGTATGCAGAGGCTTTGGCTGATGCTAAGGAAGTAATTGGTGAGGGTGGTTTCAAGATGTTGAACCGCGACAATTATGTTGAGGCTTGGACTAAGGAGAAGGCAGATGAAACCATTCTGGAGTTCATGCAGACCGACAAGTATAACCAGCAGCGTTATGCTCCTGGTTACTACTGTGATGCTGATGGTTACTCAGAGAATGCTTTCAACGAGGAGGGTTACCTGTATAAGTATCTTGTAGCCAACAAGGATAAGGATATTCGTGCTGGCTTGATCAAGGATCAGTCTGCAGCTAGCTACAAGAAGGCTGCAGGTTTCTATCCTAACAAGTATCCAGGCCGTAACGGCAACCTCTATGTTAACAACACTAAGTTGCTCCGCCTCTCAGAGATGTATCTGATTGCTGCTGAGGCACAGTGGCATCTTGACAACTCTGGTTCATACGATTTGGCAAAGACAAGTGCCAAAGCAGCTCAGTATATCAATGCTATCGACAAGAACCGTATTGCCGGTTATACAGATAAGACTTCTGTTACACTTGCAGACATTCTTCATGAATATGAAATCGAGATGTTCTGCGAGAACCAGATTACATTCGCTTACTGGCGTAATCGTCAGAGTGTAACAAACCAGGCTAATCAGGAGGTGAAGTACAATGATTATCGTACCATTATGGCTATCCCACAGTCTGAGATTGATTACAACAAGGCTCTTCAACAGAACCCTGAATATTAATAAGATAATATTTTTAATCAAGATATAGGAATGCCATGAGTGGCATTTTCTATAAATCTCTCGGGAGAGGCTGGCTGTGAAGCTCGCCTCTCTTTTTTTTGTCTTTTTATTTGCGTATCTGATATTTTATTCGTAACTTCGCACCGTCTAAAGAAATATGGCTATAGAAGAGATAAGAAAATACCCAGTAGGAATCAACTTTGACAGCCAGAAGCGAACCATTGGTGAATGGAAGATAGCAGAAGGATAAATATAGCTTTTATTTGTCCGCTATGATACTAAAATATGTAATAGCGGACAAATAAAAGCTTTATTTTTTTACTTTTGATTACAAATTAAGCGAGTGGCATTTTATTACGTTTTATCCCCATGTTATTCGATTTTTTTGTGATAAATCACACTTTTGACGAATACAGGGGTAAGAATGCTGACTGTAAAGCTCGCTTCTTTCCAAGAAAAAAACACGGACAAATTCAATTTGTCCGGACAAATTTGTCTGGTATGATATAAATCGCTGACTATGAGAAGATTATAAAGCTGCCGGACAAACAACCGGACAAATTCAATTTGTCCGTGTTATATTTTTGGGGCATAAACACAGCTTTGTCATGGTGCAAACTATGACTTATGCTCCAGAAAACGGTGAGTTGGAGGGAAGAAAACTATGAGTTGTATTTGTTAACACTTTGCGAGAACAGATCTTTCATGGAGAAAAATGATAGTAGGATGCAATATTATCCCTTGTTTCTTGTTATTATGATATACAAACTGTTGTGGAAATGAAAAAGAAAATAGTTATAATGATGGTGCTGCTGCTTGCTGTGGTGGGAGCAAAGGCACAAGAAGTGGAGAATCCGGTAGGCAGATTCTCGGTAATTCCTCGTATAGGTGTATCTCTGGCTAACTGGAGCGGGTTGCCTCCGGAAACTTCGGAGGGAATCTCGCTAGAGTCTAAGTATCAGGCAGGATTCATGGGTGGCGCAGATGTGGAATATCGCATAAATAAGAGCCTGGGTATTACGCTGGGTGCTTATTATGCCCGACAGGGTATGCGTTTCCCTGACTGTGAGTTGACTGAGAATGCTGAAAAAGGGGAATATACAGGTATTAAGAATCATCATGTGAACCTCGATTATATCCAGGTACCGCTCATGCTGAAAGCCTATCTTGTAGAGGGTTTATCGGTGAATGCAGGCGTTCTGGTGGGATTCCTTTGTGGCGACGGCAAGGTGAAAAGAGAGGAAACCGACCTTCAGAAGGACAAAAACGGGTCTGTTACATACAAGGATATGCAGGAAACCGAAGCTCCTTGGCCTGCCAAGAAGGTGGATATAGCCATTCCTTTGGGCTTGAGCTATGAATATATGAACGTGATTCTGGATGCCCGTTACAACGTGAGCCTGACGAAGGCTGGCAAGGGCGATTGGGATAACTGTAAGAACAAGGCTCTGACCTTTACCGTGGGGTATCGGTTTACATTGTAAGAGAATATTTGGATAGAAATAAGAAAAGCCTCAAATCCGCAAAGGATTTGAGGCTTTTACCTTATCTGATAATCAGATGATTCTATGATTCTTTATCCAACCTGGCTTCCTGGCTTAACCTTGCCAAGGAGAGAAGTTACGTTCAATGAGCCGTCGAAGTTGACAGCACTTAGAATCATACCCTGACTCTCGATGCCCATCATCTTGCGAGGAGCAAAGTTGGCTACGAACAATACGTCCTTGCCGATCAGCTGATCTGGCTCGTAGTAGGCTGCGATACCTGAGCAGATGGTGCGCTCTACGCCAGAACCATCGTCGATGGTGAACTTCAGGAGTTTCTTAGACTTCTTTACCTTCTCGCAGTTCAGAATGTGACCTACGCGGATATCGAGTTTCTCGAAATCATCGAAGCTAACCTCTGGCTTGATAGGAGCAGCCTGATAAGAAGCCTCCTCGTTAGCCTTCTTGGTGTCAGCAAGCTTCTGGAGCTGTCTTTCGATAACCTCATCCTCAATCTTCTCGAAGAGCAATTCAGGCTCACCGAGCTGGGTACCAGCCTTGAGCAAATCTGTGCTGCCGAGCTGAGTCCACTCGAAGTTAGGCATATTGATCATCTTGCGGAGCTTCTCAGAAGAGAATGGCAAGAATGGCTCGAAGGCGATAGCGAGGTTGGCAACCAACTGGAGGGAGATGTTCAGGATGGTCTCCACACGCTTAGGATCGGTCTTCCAAACCTTCCAAGGCTCACACTCTGTGATGTATCGGTTACCGATACGAGCCAGGTTCATAGCCTCTTTCTGAGCCTCGCGGAACTTGAATACGTTGAGATACTGCTCTACCTTCTCCTTCACGTCCTTGAACTCAGCGATAGCCTTCTCATCTACCTCCTGCAATTCGCCACAGGCAGGAACTACGCCGCCCCAATACTTCTTGGTGAGCTGGAGGGCACGGTTTACGAAGTTACCGTAAACGGCAACCAACTCAGAGTTGTTGCGCTCCTGGAAATCCTTCCAGGTAAAGTTGTTGTCCTTGGTCTCAGGCGCATTGGCTGTCAATACATAGCGCAATACATCCTGCTTGCCTGGCAAATCTACGAGATACTCGTGCAACCATACAGCCCAGTTGCGGGATGTTGAAATCTTATCATCCTCCAGGTTCAGGAACTCGTTGGCTGGTACGTTGTCTGGCAAGATATAGTCGCCGTGAGCCTTCAGCATAGTAGGGAAGATGATGCAGTGGAACACGATATTGTCCTTACCGATGAAGTGAACAAGACGGGTCTCAGAATCCTGCCACCACTTCTGCCATGTTCCCCACTTTTCTGGATGAGCATCGCAGAGTTCCTTGGTGTTTGAGATGTAGCCGATTGGTGCATCGAACCAAACGTAGAGCACCTTTCCATCTGCACCCTCTACTGGAACAGGAATACCCCAGTCCAAGTCGCGTGTCATGGCACGTGGCTGAAGATCCATGTCCAACCAGCTCTTGCATTGGCCGTAAACATTGGTACGCCACTCTTTGTGGCCTTCCAGAATCCACTTCTTCAACCAATCCTGATACTTGTTCAATGGAAGATACCAGTTCTTGGTAGGCTTCTTTACGAGACCATGACCAGGGTTGTTCTTGTTGGTAGGGTTGATGAGCTCCTCAGGAGAGAGGGTAGCACCACATTTCTCGCATTGGTCGCCATAAGCACCCTCTGCACCACAGCGAGGACAAGTACCCACGATATTACGGTCGGTAAGGAATTCGCCTGTTACCTCGTCGCAGAACTGCTCCTCTACCTTTTCTTCCAATACGCCCTTGTCATAGAGTGTGCGGAAGAAGTCTGAAGCAAACTTATTGTGAGTAGGCGAAGTGGTACGGCTGTAAATATCAAAAGAGATACCGAAGTCCTCGAAACTCTTCTTGATGAGGTTATGATAGCGGTCAACCACCTCCTGTACGGTAATTCCTTCTTTCTTGGCACGGATAGTAACAGGTACACCATGCTCATCGCTACCGCCGATGAAGACAACATCTTGCTTCTTGAGGCGGAGATAGCGAACATAGATATCGGCTGGCACGTATACACCTGCCAGGTGACCAATGTGCACACCACCGTTGGCATAAGGCAAAGCCGCAGTCACGGTAGTACGTTTAAAGTTCTTTTGTTCCATATTAGCTAATATATTTTTGTTATTTGGCTGCAAAATTACAAAAAATGTTGGAGATAAGAAAGAATTATCGTCGCTTTTTCTTACTTATATATATAATAAGGTGTAAAAAGCTGGGTTCTTTAGTGTTTTTATAGTAAGGATAGCGTAGGGCAGGATACAAAAAAAGGCCCTTCGCATCTCTGCAAGAGCCTCCCATCTTGTACATTTCCATCAGACTCCTCCCTGATAGGATTGTACCTAATTATTATCATTTACTTTTTCTACGAGCTTATTCGTTCTGACAACTTATGTTGTTGACCTTTTACAATCTAATTACCTTAGTATGTAGAAAACTTCCTCCTTATATATTTATATCTATAGAGAGATTTCTTACATTACGTTCATATAGGCGATAACGGCCAACTCTGCAAGAAGAATTACGAAACCAATCTTCTTTACTGCGTTTGTAATTTTAAAAATGCAATCCATAAATCTTAATAGTTTTGTTGTTAATAATTAAACTAGCGTTGTGCTAGCTTTCTTTTTACGTTTGCAAAGGTAATGCATTTTTTTATCCTATGTGGGGTAATTTTTATTAGAATTAGAGATTTTCGTAAATTTAAAAGCTAATTTAAATCAATTATTATACCTTGGAGAATAGAAATCACCCCGTCTTGGATGATTTTGCTATTCGTTTTGTCTGTTTTTTTGTGGTACTTTTGTCTTTATGGGATAATATTTTCGTAATGACAAAAGAAAATAGCCATTCTAAAATAGGTTTGTAACTATTTTAAAATGGCTATTCTTCTATTTTTTTTCTCCCTTTTTCCCTTTATAAATCCAACTTTTTAGAGCGAATGATTGGAAAAAACGGATTTTTATCCTTTTACATATATCTTCTTTATGATTATAAATGTCCTCTTTCTGCCCAATCGCCTCTGTCGAGGGTTCTGTATCCCACGGCTTCTGCTATATGGTCAGGCTTAATCTGTTCACTTCCTGCCAAATCAGCAATGGTTCGTGCCACTTTCAGTATTCTGTTATAGGCTCTGGCTGACAAAGAAAGCTTCTCCATTGCCATTCGGAGCAGTTCGATACCTTGTTCGTCGGGTTCGGCAAACTGATGAATCATTCTTTCGGTCATCTGGGCGTTGCAATGGATGCCTTTATAATCTTTGAATCTTTCGGCTTGAACTTCTCTTGCCTTGATGACTCTTTCTCTGATCTTGGCACTTGGCTCACCTGGTGCTGCCTTCGATATGTCCTGGAAAGGAACGGGACTGATTTCACATTGGATGTCGATGCGGTCGAGTAACGGACCCGAAATCTTGTTCATGTATCTTTGAATCTGGCCTGGCGTGCAGACACAACGATGTGTCGGATCACCATAATATCCGCATGGACAAGGGTTCATACTTGCCACAAACATGAATGAACATGGGTAATCTGTAGAATATTTCGCTCTGCTGATGTTGATGTGGCGGTCTTCCAATGGCTGGCGGAGTACTTCCAGAGTGGTTTTATTGAACTCCGGAAGTTCATCGCAGAACAGAACGCCATTATGGGCGAGCGATATTTCTCCCGGTTGTGGAGATGTTCCACCGCCTACCAGAGCCACTTGAGAGATGGTATGGTGAGGAGACCGGAACGGGCGTTGGGAAATGAGTGATACATTCTTGCCCAGTTTGCCTGCAATGGAGTGAATTTGTGTTGTTTCCAGACTCTCAGATAGCGTGAGAGGGGGGAGGATGGACGGCAAACGTTTTGCCATCATCGACTTTCCAGAACCTGGAGGACCTACCATAATCAGGTTGTGTCCGCCAGCCGCAGCCACTTCGAGCGCTCTTTTCACGTTCTCCTGACCGCGAACATCGGCATAATCGTATTCACAATGTGTCTGGTTTTCGTAAAATTCCTTGCGGGTGTCAACGATTGTAGGAGAAGGATTGCTTCTGTCGCTCATGAATTGTATGACTTCGAAAAGTGTTTTCATGCCGTAAACCTCTAGATTGTTTACGACAGCCGCTTCCCGAGCGTTCTGTTCCGGCACAATCAGTCCCTTAAAGTGCTCTGCTCTTGCTCTGATGGCTATCGGTAGGGCACCTTTGATAGGCTGGAGCGTACCGTCAAGGCTCAGCTCACCTACCATCATGTACTCTTTCAGATGATCTTCGGGAATGTTGTTGTTGGCGCCTAGAAGTCCGATTGCAAGCGGCAAGTCGAAACTGCTGCCCTCTTTCCGGAGGTCAGCTGGAGCCAGATTGATAGTGATGTCGGCTATCGGAAATTTGAAGCCGCTATACTGGAGAGCTGCTGAAATTCGGTTGCGGCTCTCTTTGACCGCCTCGTCGCCTAAGCCTGTGAGGTGGTACATGACGCCTCTGTTGAGGCTTACTTCTACGGTTACAGTAGTTACTTCTAGTCCGTTAACTGCTGCACAATATGTCTTTACTAACATATAGGCGTGCTTTTTATGGGTTCTTGACTAGCTCGAAAGTATTTATTTTAGCAGTTGGTCGAGCTTATTGTAAAGCTCTTGCTTTTTCATGCCTCGGGCGATGATTTTACCATTTTGAAGTATGATGTTGTCAGGAAGGTTTCCCAATCCCAACTTCTTCAAGGTCTTGTCTTCCAGCATTTCGCCGTTGCAGATGATAGGGCATGCGATAGAGTCGCGTTTGATGTTGTTCTTGCATTCGCTCTTGCTGGCATCCAGACAGAAAGCCATCAGCTTAAGCTTGCCGTTCGATTTCTTCTGACGGCTCTTCAGTTCGCGCTGCATGTCCTGGCTGTCATAGTTATAGGTAGCCCAGGTGTAGATTACGGCAACCGGAGCGCTGCTCATTTCTGTACTAGAAACGAGTTTTCCGTTGATATCGTATGCTGTAAATGAAGGCAGGGTTGCACCGGTGCCTACATTCTTCATGGTTTCTGCCAACTGCTTCATCTTAGCCAACTGTCCGTTTTTAGGCTGTTCCTTCTCTACGATATTGATGAGTGAGAGCGCCTTGCGGTAATCAGGTTGTGTAGAAGTGATGAAGTATTTTCTGATCAGATAGATGCTGCACACAGAATTCGGATGTTCTCTGACGAAGTCTTCTGCATGCTTTTTAGCCTCAGGTGGCGTATCTTTCAGGATGTCCTGGCGGAATTTTGTCATCAGTTCGTTATCCTCGGTTCCGCTTACCTCCATTTCCTTAAGGTGCGAAGCATCTGCCTTGATTTCTACTGATTTGCCCGATTTTGCGAAGATAGGCTGCTCAGAGAAATTCGGGAAAACAAGCATGATGGTAAAATCTTCCTTACATTCGGTTTCGAAAGTAAAACGACCGCCTTCTACCTTGATGGTGTCAACGCCTTCGAAGCCCCCGTCAGGACTGTATACATAAAACTCGCCTTGATTCATATTGAGAAATTTGCCTTCAAACTTGAAATGCCCACTGCTAACACCACATGATGTTAAAACCAGCGTAATGAATAAAATGAGGATGTAAGCAAATTTTTTCATAAGGAAAAACTTTAAGGTGCCGCGAGCGGGACTCGAACCCGCACAGCCATTACTGGCCAAGGGATTTTAAGTCCCTCGTGTCTACCAATTCCACCATTGCGGCATGGTAAACGTTAAGAGTTGAGCGGAAAACGGGACTCGGACCCGCGACCCCAACCTTGGCAAGGTTGTGCTCTACCAACTGAGCTATTTCCGCGTTATGTGAGTGCAAAGGTAATGCTATTTCTTTAAATCTCCAAACGATTTACATTTTTTAAGACAAGAAAGCGCCATTTTTTTCGTTTGCCCTCCGTTTCTGCTTAGTTTCCCACGTATATATCGGTTCCTTTGCCGCCGTAGGTTACCCGATATTGCATCAGCGGCTTGTCGCTTTTGCTCTTTCCGCCGCTTGAGATGGTTCCGTTTTCCAGGCTGTAGATGCGTTTGCATTTGTCGCAAATAACCGATTGGCGGTTGCCGGTCCATTCCAGCGGATAGTTGGTGCCGCCATATTGTTCCAGACAGTTGGGGCATTGGCGGTCCCAGGCTACAGGTCCGCTGAAGTTTGTAAGTCCCATGATGAAGCCATTCTTCCTGGCATCTTTAGGGTCGTTGCCCGCTCCCAGATAGGTATAGTTGGCATAATTCTCCTTGGCTGTAGAGAGGATGATGGTTTCAGGCTGGTTTTTCCCATCGTTTAATGTAGAATAGATATTCCAGGCTCCATTCACCTTTTTGGCGCTAACCATCGTGTAGACGCCCGTTCCGTTGAGGGCTGTTTCCAGACTTGTGCCCGGATGGTATTGCGACTTGAAATAGAACTGGCAGGGATATTTGGTGCTGATGCTGTTTTCTGCATCGCACGAACAAAGTAAGAGCATAGCTATTCCAGCCATGCTCTTCACCTTATTATATATATATACCTTATTATATATGCTATTCTTCATGCAGAAACCTTTCTGTCTTTATTTCAGAAGATTCTTCTCGGCATTCTCCATGCGCTCGAAGTGGAACTCAGAGAGGGTCTGGTCCATCAGCGCCTGAATCTTGTCGTTGCAGAGATTGCCGATGCTGCCTTCGTGAGTATGATGAATATCCTTGTTTGGCTTGAATTCGCCAGCCTCGATTTTCAGTCCTACCTTCTTGTAAGCATCGCGGAATGGCATTCCGTTGGCTGCAAGCTGGTTCACTTCTTCTACTGAGAACATAGGGTCGTAGCGAGGATCGTCAAGAATATGCTCGTTCACCTCCATCTTGTTGATGATGTAGGCAGCCATCTGCAGACAGTCTTTCAACTCGTCGAAGGCAGGGAGGAATACTTCCTTGATAATCTGGAGATCGCGGAAATAGCCTACTGGCAGGTTGTTCATGATGAGCATTACCTGCTGTGGAAGGCTTTGGAGCTTGTTGCTCTTGGCGCGAATCAACTCGAATACGTCTGGATTCTTCTTGTGTGGCATGATGCTCGAACCGGTGGTACACTCCTTAGGCAATTTTACGAAACCGAAGTTCTGACAGTTGAACATACAGGCGTCGAAAGCCATCTTTGCCAAAGTTCCTGCCACGGTAGCCATGGCGAAAGCCACGTTGCGCTCCATCTTTCCTCTGCCCATTTGTGCATAAACCACATTATAGTCCATGCTGTCGAAACCGAGAAGTTCGGTGGTCATGGTGCGGTTCAATGGGAATGAACTTCCATAGCCGGCAGCGCTACCCAATGGGTTGCGGTTGGTCATGCGGTAAGCAGCCTGAAGGAAGAGCATGTCATCGGCAAGTCCTTCAGCATAAGCGCCAAACCAGAGACCGAATGATGAAGGCATAGCCACCTGCAGATGGGTGTAGCCCGGCATCAGCACGTCCTTATACTGGTTGCTCTTCTGAATCAACTCGTCGAAGAGAATCTTCACGGCGTCCACAATCTCCTTCAACTCATGACGGGTGAAGAGTTTGAGGTCTACGAGAACCTGGTCGTTGCGTGATCTACCCGAATGAATCTTCTTGCCCATGTCGCCCAGTTTCTGGGTGAGCATCAGTTCTACCTGGGAATGAACGTCTTCCACGCCGTCTTCTATTACGAATTCGCCTTTGTCGGCGATGGCGTAGATGTTTTTCAGTTCGGCAAGGAGCTGGGTGAGTTCATCTTTCTCCAGGAGTCCGATGCTTTCGAGCATGGTGATGTGTGCCATACTGCCCAGCACGTCATACTTGGCGAGATAGAGGTCGAGCTCGCGGTCTCTTCCTACGGTGAATCTTTCAATTTCCTTGTTTACTTCGAAGTTCTTTTCCCAAAGTTTATGTGCCATAATTTCTTTATTTATTAATCCTGGTAAGGAATCATCGCAAGCGCATCAGCAATTTTTTCGATGCCTTCCTGCAATGGCTTCTTCACCATACCCTTGATAAACATGTTAAGTTCTGCCTTGATGGTGAGTTTCATTTTGCATGAGAACTCGCCTGTAGGGAGCAGCTGAATCCAGAAGTTGAAAGGAACAGGGCTGTTTTCTGTTTCAAACTTGATGGTCTTAGGCTCCTCGCGGTCGATGATGCGCATCTTGATTTCACCCACCATAGGTGCTGTGATAGAGATGCTGTCGCTATCAAACTTGAGGTCCTTCAGCTTTTCCATTTCCTTTCTCTTGTCCTCAGGAATCTGGTCTTTCACCTGCTCGAAGCGGTCTTTGAGCATCTGCAGGTTGTTCAGATCGCTCAATGTACGGTAAACAGATTCCTGCTTGTGAGGAATCTGTTTGATATTACTTTCGAATGTACTTGTACTCATTATTGATGGGTCAGCTTGATTACTTCTTCCAGTTAGCTGGATCCTTGCGCCACTCGTGGAGCAGCTCTACGTCTTCCTGCTTGATATAGCCCGTCTCCAGAGCCTCTGCCACTACGTGCTCATAGTCGGTCAAAGTAACCAGCTTTACGTTAGCATCAGCAAAAGCCTTCTCGGCGATAGGGAAACCATAGGTGTAGCTAGCTACCATGCCCACAATCTCGTTGCCGTTCTTGCGGAGAGCCTCTACTGCCTTGAGAGAGCTGCCGCCGGTAGAAATCAAGTCTTCTACTACCACAACCTTAGCCTTAGGGTCGAGCTGACCTTCGATGAGGTTCTGCATACCGTGATCCTTTGGTTTAGAACGAACGTATACGAAAGGCATGTTCAGTTCGTCAGCAACCAAAGCACCCTGCGCGATGGCACCAGTAGCTACTCCGGCTACAGCATCAGCCTCTGGGAACTGCTCCAGGATAGCGTGAACGAGCTCAAGCTTTACATAATTGCGGAGTTCTGGGAATGAGAGAGTCTTGCGGTTATCGCAATAGAATGGTGACTTCCAGCCAGAAGCCCATGTGAATGGATCATTAGGCTGCAACTTGATAGCCTTTACTTTCAATAACTTAGATGCGAATTCTTTCTTCAGTTTGTCCATAATCTTTAAAGGATTAAATTATTATTAATTATTTTGCAAAGGTACAATGATTTTTGCACACGGCGGCTATATTTAGGGTTAAAATGTTTTAACTCTCGGCAAAAAGGGCCTTTAGTCGTGTGCGAAACCTACAGTCAGCACGCTTATCTTCATCTTTCCGGCTGCTTTTATCAGGGTTTCCGCACAGGAGATGATGGTGGCTCCGGTGGTGCATACGTCGTCGATGATGAGGATATGTTTGCCCTCAAGTTGCGTGATGGGGTGCTCGCCCTGCCCGTCATGATAGGTTGCTGCGGCTTCAAAAACCTGGCTCACGTTTTCCTGTCTTTCCTGCCGGTTCTTGTGGGTTTGGCTTTCGCTAAACTTTTTCCTTCTTACGGCATCCTTGATGATGGTCAGATGGGTGAGTTGCTGGATGCCCTTGGCGATGAGAAGGCTCTGGTTATAGCCGCGTTCTTTTTCTCGTTTTCGGGTGAGCGGGATGGGGATGATGGCGTCTATTCCGTCGAAGAACTGAATGCCTAACCCCTTCTTTGCCAGCATTCTGCCCAGATAGATTCCCATTTCTGGATGATGCATGTATTTCAGCTGGTAGACGGCTCTAGCCGATGTGGCATGGCTGATGTGATGGAAGAGAGCGCAGCAGCGTTCGATGGGAATCAGATGCCAGAAGAGTTTTGCCATCTCGTTGTCGTAGGGCTGTTTCCAGGTATCGGTTCCCGGCATGCGGAACAGACATTTTATGCATATCATCTCCTCCCCGCCAGCGAGCACATTTCCGCAGATGGCGCAGGTTCGGGGGAAGAATAAATCTAATATGTCTCTTAACAGGCTGGTACGCATGGCTTTACTCTCAATTTTGAGGTTTGGATATTGAACTTGATGCTTTGTTTTAGAATTCCTCTTCGAAATCGATGTCTCCCAGATCTTCTTCCTTCATCCGGTCGATGCATTTGTGGATAACCTCCATGCTGTATCCTCTTCCCAGGGCAAAGCGGATGAGTTTCATCGAGCGTTCATAGTCGTTCTTTGCCTTGATGGTTTTATATTTGATTTTCATCAGGGGCAGGAGGGTTTCCATATACAGGTCGTCTTCAATCTCTTCGAAGATAGGGTCGGAGATGTCCTTCGGAATATGTTTCATCCACAGCGCCTGTTCCACCTTTCGGCGTCCCCACTTGTTGTATTTTATCTTGTCGTTGATAAAGAAGCGTGCGAAACGTTCGTCGTCGATGAATTTCTTTTCGGTCAGGAATTCCATGTTTCTGGCGATGGCATCTTCGGGCAGTTCCCACTTCTTCATCTTGTCGATCATCTCTTGCGAGCAATGTTCGGCTTGGGTGCAGAGGGTGGTGAGCTTCAGGAGCGCCTGCTGCTCGGTCATCGGCTTTTTATACTTTGAACTTTGAGATTTGAACATGATGATTTTACTTTGAACTTTGAGATTTGAACATTGAACTTTATGATTTGCCGGCTCGCATCATTCTCTGCTTTCCGAAGGCATCTTCCTTTGTATCAATAGCTTTAAACCCCAATCCTTCCAGCATTTCCCTTGTTTCTTTTTCGTAGATAGGATTGATTTCGAAGTATAATGCACCTCCGGATTTGAGGGCTGAAGAGGCATATTCGGCGATGGCTCTGTAGAACTTCAGAGGCTCTTCATCGGGCACGAAGAGGGCGATTCCGGGTTCGTGTTCCAACACATTCTTCTCCATATCCGCTTTCTCCTTTTCGCAGATATACGGGGGATTGCTCACGATGATGTTCCATCTTCCGGCATCCGATATTTCCGCCAACTTCAGGGCATCCTGATATTCTATTTTTACGTTACCGGCATCCAGAAGCACAACATTTCTCTGTGCTATCTTCAAGGCATCTTCCGAAATATCCCAACCCGTAACCTCCGAGCCGCCGATGTCCAGTCCCAGCGTAATGGCGATGCAGCCCGAACCCGTACAGATGTCCAGGATGCGGATGGCGTTTTCTTCCTTCTCTCCTTCCGTAATCCCTTTGTTTTCAGTCGCATCTTTTTCTATCCACTCGCAGAGTTCCGCCGTTTCGGGTCTCGGAATCAGCACGCCCGGCTCTACATGGAAGGTTCTTCCTGCAAAGTCAGCTTCGCCCAGAACATACTGTACAGGTTCGCCTTTTTGCAATCTTCTGATAATTTCTTCCAGTTTTCTTTCTTCATCTGCAGATAATTCATTAACTTTGCCGCAGATTATGTCGGTCAGCGTCATTCCGTACTTCACATCGAGCACGGTGCGGACGATAGCCTGTGCTTCGCCCGCCTCATATAGAGGGGTAATGGATTGCCAAAGTTGTTGATACGTTTTCATCTCTAAATCGTATATTATGATTTGAGAGCAAAGGTACGACATTTTATCGAAAAGTAAGTAAAAAACGAAGAAAAGTTTTAGATATGGAACAAAATAATGTTTCTTTTCAGAATGTGAAGACGGGCGAACCGTTGTCGCAAAAGGAAATAGACGAAATGTTTATGCGCCGCTGTCTGCAGCTGGCGAAAAACGGAAGAGAGAATGCCAAACCCAATCCGATGGTGGGAGCCGTTATCGTGAGTGGGGATGGCAGAATCATCGGCGAAGGCTATCATGTAAGATGCGGAGAAGGGCATGCTGAAGTCAACGCCTTTGCATCTGTTAAGCCCGAGGATGAGCATCTGTTAAGCCAAGCTACCATCTATGTGAGTCTCGAACCCTGCTCTCATTACGGCAAGACGCCGCCTTGCGCCGATTTGATAGTAAGAAAAGGAGTAAAGCGATGCGTTTGCGGCTGCGTAGATCCCTTTGCCAAGGTTCAGGGCCGCGGTATCCGCAAGATTCGCGAGGCAGGCATCGAAGTAACAGTAGGCGTTCTGGAGGCGGAATGTCTCGAACTCAACAAGCGCTTCATCACCTTCAACACCCATCAGCGTCCTTACATCATCCTGAAATGGGCGCAGACCGCGAATGGCTTTCTTGACAACGGGGGTAGGGGTATGGCTATTTCTTCGCCTTTCACCAAGATGCTCTCCCACAAGTTGCGTGCTGAGAATGATGCCATCCTCATAGGCCGCGTAACCGATGAGCGCGACCATAGTCAGCTCAACGTTAGAGATTGGAGCGGCAAGGACCCGATGCGCCTGGTCATCGACCGCCATCATCCTTGTTTCGAAGGTCTGGATTTCTCACGGGGCAAGACGGAAGTGTTGCAGCAAATCATGCAGTACTTATATAATAATAAGGTGCAGTCGCTGATAGTAGAGGGAGGCGCCATCACCCATCAGGCATTCCTCGATGCTGGACTTTGGGATGAAATCAGGGTAGAAACGTTGTTGTCCACATCTGTGGAAAACTCCGTAACTTCTGGAACGCCAGCGCCTATGCTTCCTCATAATGTCCGGTTAGTGAGCCATGAAGCGTATGATGGAAATGTTATCAACACCTATGAGCGGATGTAATCTTCTCATAGATTTGCTTTTCCCTTCGGCCAGCGATTTTCAATTCACAGATGACACAGATTTAGTGGCGTATGCCCAATTCAACATTTAACATTCAACACTTAACATTCAAGAAAATGAGTAACAGATTTACATCGCGTCTGAGTGATGACGACGATTTCAAGCGAGACGAACTGATACGTAAGATTGAGCATTCGGTAGAGCAGATGACGCTCTCAGAACTGGAAGCCCTGTCCTACGATATGTTTACCAAGGGTTATATGGAGGATTATTAGAAAATGTCGGGAACAGCTGATGCGAGAACCGGAAATAGCCAACTGGCAAAATATAAATAGCTAACTGGCAAAACGCAAACAGCCGACTAGCGCATGAGTGGCTAGTCGGCTGTTTTACTGAAACAGTTATCGAAAACTCCTTTATTTTGTTTTCGTATAGGCTTCCTGCCAAATACTCTTCACTCTTCACCAAAAGCCCCGAATCCCCTGTGTTTATCGGCATTCCGAGGGGTGAAGAGTATTCGGGCACTCTTCACCACTCTTCACCCTTCAGGCGTATCTTGCGCCAATTCTCTTAGCGGTTTGCAAATTCTCCAAAACAGAGTGGTGAAGAGTGGTGAAGAGTGGGTGAAGAGATGAAAAGAACTCTTCACCCCTCGGAATACCGATAAACACAGGGGTTCCCGGCCGAAAGGTGAAGAGTGAAGAGTGAAGAGTATTTAGCTTTAATCTGCGGTTTTCTGTCCAACAATTAGACGGTGGTGTCTAATTGTTGGACAGTTTGTTTAATGAGGAATTTTATATAATGGCTTGATTATCAGGAGAAATGCTGTTTTGGCACGGCTCTTGTCCTTATCATACCAAAATGAAGAAAATTATGAAAAGAATAGGAATATTGATAGGATGGTTGGTCTGGGCGGCTGGAGTCTCGGCACAGAACTGGAGCCTTGACGACTGTATGAAATACGCCGTGGAGCACGCCACGGAGGTGAAGCGGGAGGTGGTGAATGTCCGCCAGCGCAAGCAGGATTACCAGCATGCTGTGGCTGGATTCCTGCCTACCGTTACGGGTGGCGTACAGGGACAGTATGCCTGGGGACGAAACATCGACCCGGAAACCAATACTTATAATAATGTAACGACATTCAACAACTATTATCAGCTTTATGCCGAACTGAATGTCTTCGATGGTTTCGCCACCATCAACGCCTTGAAGCAGGCTAAGTTGAGCCGGGATTATTCAGCCACGGCGATGCAGAAGATTCAAGACGCCCGTGCCATCGACGTGATGCAGAAATATGTGGATGCTGCCTATGCTGAGGCAAGCATTCGGATAGCAAGCGAGAAACTGAACGAAAGCAAGCGGATGCTGGCTAAGATGAAGCGCCTGTATGAACTGGGCGAGAAAGGCCGACCGGATGTGGTGCAGATGGAATCGCAGGTGGCGGAAGATGAATACAATCTTACGCATCAGGAGAATGTGGCAAAACAGAGTCTGCTCGCCTTGAAATCCGCGATGAATTTTCCGGTGGATGAAGAGCTGAAAATCCAGATAGCTGAAGAGCGGAATCTGAAGCTAAAGGCAGAAAATAAAGAGGTTCCTGAATCTGGCGTAAACTACGAAACCGTTTACCAGGGTTTCCAGCATATCTCTCCCGATTTGAAGTCGGCAGAATACGAAGTGGAGCGGGCACGGTATGATTACAAGATTGCAAAAGGCAGATTGCTGCCATCACTCTCTCTCGGTGGCGGCATTTCTACCAACTATTATAAGAATCTCTCTCAGAAAGGGCAATACGATGGGTTTGCCTCGCAGTTTCACAACAACCAGGGCGAATACCTCGCGTTGACCCTTTCTATACCTATTTATAATAGCGACCGATGGCACAGCGTGAAGAAGGCACGCAACGACTGGCAACTGGCGCAAGTGAACCTGGAGGAAACCCGTCGCAAGCTTCACGACCAGATAGCCAAGGCGGTCATGGATGCAGAGGGTTACGCCAAGGAGTTGCATCAGATGCAGAAGAAGGTTGCCTCTGATTCGCTCGCCTATCACATGTCGAGCCGGAAGTTTGAAGAAGGAATGCTTTCCACCTTCGATCTTCATACCGCAGCCCAGACGCTTCTGGAAAGCAGAATCAAGGAACTCCAGATGCAGATGCTGCTTATTATCAAACAGAGATTGGTTGCTTATTATCAGGGAGAAAATTTAATAAGATAAATTATGGATATAAAAATAGAAAAGAAAAAATATCTCGTGCCTCGCAAGTATTGGGCATGGATTGTCGGAGGAACGGTTTTGATCGCAGTCCTCATTTGGTTGGGATTGAGCAATTTCTCTTCCACCCTGAAGGTGGACAGGAAGGGATTGAGCATCGGAACCGTGGAGAAGGCGCAGTTCAACGATTATGTTTCGGTGGATGGACAGGTGGTTCCTATCTCCGTGGTACAGATCAGTTCCGAGGAAGGCGGTATTGTTCTGGAGAAAGTGGTGGATGAAGGTGCCCACGTGAACAAGGGCGATGTAATCGTGAAACTGAGCAATTCGAATCTCGACCTGGAGATTCTGAATGCCGAAAGCGAACTTGCCGAAAAGCAGGACATGCTTCGCAATACCCAGATTTCGATGGAGCAGGACCGCCTGAACAATAGCAACGAGGAACTGTCGCTTTCGCAGGATGTCATTACCAAGCGCCGTTCCTATCAGCATCAGGAGGCGTTGCACAAGGAAGAACTCAATTCGCGCGAGGAGTATCTGAAGGCTAAGGAAGATTACGACCTTGCCGTCAAGAAGCATGCGCTCATCAGCAAGCGATTGAAGAAGGATGCACAGCTCCGCCGTTCGCAGATGGATCAGATGGGCGATAATCTGGAAGCCATGCAGAAGAATGTGCAGCTGGTTCGCCAGCGCAAGGAGAAGCTGAACATCCGCAGCACCATTTCGGGAGAAATCGGCTTGCTAGATGTGGAGCTGGGACAGAGCATCCAGGCTGGACAGAAGATTGGAGTCATCAACGACCTCAGCGATTTCAAGGTGCAGGCGCAGGTGGATGAGCATTACATCGACCGGGTAAAACCGGGACTTACTGCCACTTTCGACCAGAACGGCAAGCATTATCTCCTGCAGGTCCGCAAGGTTTATCCCGAGGTAAGAGATGGCAGGTTCCGCATCGACTTCGTCTTCAAAGGCGTTCGCCCTGGCAATATCCGAACCGGTCAGACTTATTATGTAGATTTGCAGCTCGGTCAGTCGAAGCAGGCAATAATTATCCCTAAGGGCACGTTCTATAGTGTAACGGGCGGTCAATGGATCTTTGTATTAGACAAGAGTGGCAAGAAGGCTTATCGCCGAAAGATAACCATCGGTCGCCAGAATCCTCAGTATTATGAGGTGATTGAGGGCTTGGAGCCGGGCGAGCAGGTTATCGTTAGCGGCTATGAGGCCTATAAGGATAATGAAATTCTAATGTTAAATTAGAAATGTTAAATGTTAAATTGGGGCATACGCCCTTACAATAATATATCTTATGAATCATATTATTAACGCATTCAAGAATCTGCCTCGAAGAGGCCAGCACAACTTCGTGAAGATCTTGTGTCTGGCGCTCGGATTGGCAATCAGTTCGGTAATTATTGCCGAGATTTATTTCGAGCAGACTTACGATACGTATTTCCCAGGATGGGAAAGGACGTATCAGATTTCAGAAGTGGGCAGTAACCAAGGGCAGAACATGCGCTTTCCTCAGACATCTGGAGCTATAGCACAAGGAGTGAAGCAATATGCTCCGATGGTGGAAGTGGCTACGAGCACCCATTGGTTGATGACGAATGGTCAATGCAAGTTTGAAGACCAACGCACACTTACTGCCAATATGATGTTGGCAGATAGTTGCTTCTTCGATGTTTTCCCACAGAAGATATTTGTGGGCAAGGCAAAGCAAGCTTTATCGCAACCTTTAGCCTGCCTTGTTGATACCGACTTGGCGGAAAAGATAGGTGGAAATGTTGTAGGCAAGCGGTTCACCAATCCTAACTATCCTGGAATCACCTTCACGATAGCCGGTGTCTTTGACAGTTTCCCATGGGGGGCTTCTCTTCATGGCACAAAGGTCATCGTGTCCATGTGTAGTTTGCCTCGTTTCTTTTCTTTCGATGGTAGAAGACAATGGGAAGGCAATGATGCCTATGTGTCTTATATTCGCCTAGCCAATGGACATCAACCCAGTGAATTGAAACCATACGTAGATAAGATGTGCCAAGATCATCATGACCAGAAAGAGCTGAAGCAAAATGGAATCACCCTCACCTACGACTTTACCCTGCTGAGTGAGATGTATACTCATAATTCTTATATCAAGATGATGGGGTGGATATTGGGCATTGTGGCTTTTGTGCTTCTCTTTACCTCCGTGATGAATTATCTGCTCATTATCGTGGGCAACCTCGTTACTCGCTCTCGTGAGATGGCGGTGCGAAAGTGTTATGGTGCAGAACCTAAGAACATTCATGCCGTTATCTTCTCTGAGGCTTTGGTGCATGTGGGGTTGGCTATCGTCTTGGCTGCTATCTTGTTGTTCCTCAGCAAGGGAACCATTGAGAATTTCCTTTCTGCGCCAGTTGCCACCTTGGTGTTCAATCGTGGCAGTTGGATTCTGGTTGCAATCTGTCTCTTGGTGCTTTTCATCGGCGGATTCGTGCCTGGTTATCTCTATAATAAGATACCAGTGGCAACCGCTTTCCGTGGGTATAATGAGAATCGCAATAGTTGGAAGCTTGCCTTGCTTGGTATCCAGTTTGTCATATCAGGCTTGTTGTTCAGCTTGCTTTTCGTGGTCAATAATCAGTATCTTATGATGTTGTTTTCCAATCCTGGTTATGAGCCTCGTGATGTAGCGATTGTTTATGTGGATGCTATCAATGCCGACCAGCGTGGTCAATGCTTATCTGAAATCAAACGTATGCCAAACGTTGAGGCTTGCAGTTCTACCTATAACATACCGCTCGGTGGGTATGGGCTCAGTGGTAATATGATAAGCATACCTGGCGATGATAAGAATCTCATCAATATATCGGAAATGGATGGAGTGGATGACAACTTCTTCAACATGATGCAAATCCCTATTGTGGATGGCACATTCTTTACCGAGCGTAATGATAGTTGCCGTCAGGTGATGGTTTCTGAGCGTGTTGCCGAGAAACTGAGCAAGATAGGACATTGGAAGGATGGTGCTATCGGAAAACATATTTGCAGTACGGGGCTTTTTGATTTTTCAGGAAATTTGGAGGATCTCACTATCTGTGGTGTGTTCCGAGATTTTCGCAAAGGTTCTTTGGCTAACAATGATGATGATACGAAAAACTTTCCAATGATATGCTTCTATTCGGCAAAAACAGCAAAATACATGCTTGTCAAGATTAAGAACTTGACGGCAGATGACCTCTCTCGACTCAATGAGAAGGTGAAGGCAATGTATCCGAACAATGATGTGATGGTGCGTAGTTTTGAAGCAGAGCTTAATGCGCAGTATGCTCCTCAGCTCAACTTCCGCAACGGAATCCTGGTAGCCGGCATCGTAACGATGGTTATCGCCCTCTTCGGATTGGTGGGCTATACGAGCGATGAGGTGAACCGCCGCCGCAAGGAGATTGCAATAAGAAAGGTGAATGGGGCGAAGGTGAAGGATATTCTTCGCATCTTCCTGAAGGACATTATGAAGATAGCTTTGCCTTGCATCATCGTGGGCGATTTGGGGGCTTGGCTGATAGCCAGACAATGGCTCATGTCGTTCAGCGAGAAGATTACGATGACGCCTTTGCTGTTTATCGGCGTTACCATCATCTTGCTCGTCATCATCGGGCTTTCCGTCGTCATCAACTGCTACAAGGTGGCGAATAGTAATCCTGTGAAGTATCTCAAGGATGAATAAGTCTCCCACAGATTTTCACAGATGACACAGATTTAAGGGCGTATGCCCAAATTAAACATTAAACATTAGAAGAAATGATAAAAGTAGAGAATCTTTGCAAGTCTTTCCGCACAGAAGATGTGGAGACGATTGCTTTAAATAATGTATCTTTCACAGTAGAAGACGGCGAGTTTGTTGCCATTATGGGACCATCCGGTTGCGGCAAATCCACCTTGCTCAACATCCTCGGTTTGCTCGACAACCCAACTTCGGGAAAATATTTCCTGGGTAATCACGAGGTGGCAAACCTGAAGGAAAAGGAGCGTACGGATGTGAGAAAGGGAGAAATCGGTTTTGTGTTCCAGAGCTTCAACCTGATAGATGAATTGAATGTAGAGGAGAACATCGAGCTTCCTCTTACTTACCTCAACATTCCGAAGGCGGAGCGCAAGGCAAAGGTGCAGGCGATTATGAAGCGAATGGCCATCAGCCATCGTGCCAAGCACTTCCCTCATCAGCTTTCAGGTGGTCAGCAGCAGCGAGTAGCCATCGCCCGTGCCGTGGTCTTCGGTCCCAAGCTCATCCTTGCCGATGAGCCTACGGGTAACCTCGATTCCAAGAATGGAGCCGAGGTAATGCATCTGCTTACCGAGCTGAACCACGAGGGCACCACCATCGTCATGGTAACGCATAATGAGCATGATGCCAAGATAGCCCATCGCACCATCCGCCTGTTTGATGGCCAGATTGTGGAAACGGAGGGCAATCAGTAATTATTTGACTAAGTTTAATATGGTTTTTATAAAATCGTGTGATAAGCCAATAATTTCCAGGATGTCATTTTCGGAAATTTCGTAGGCGCAGTTGTAATCGGCTTTTTGCCTTAATTGGAACATACGGGCGAGGAAACTGCCATAAGAGATATCTACGATACCAGTCTTTACGAAGTGTAAGCTGAATTGGGTGTTAATGCCAGCATGAGTGTGGGCATTATATTAAACTAATGCCGTCTCGATTTACATTCTCGTAAAAAGGGGTGAAGTTATACGATTCCCATTCTTTCTTTGTGTAAAGAATTGGATTGATTTCTGTGCCGAGGTCGCAACCTAACAAGACAAACGGGTAACTTACTTTGTCATAGTCTGTTTGTTCCAGTTTGTCTTTGTCTAAAAGGATAAGAATGTCCCAGTCTGAATCGTTGCGAGCATCACCTCTCGCTCTTGATCCATACAATATAGCCTTGCTTCCTGAAGGAATAGCAGATTTAGCTATATCTTTTATCTTTAATATGATCTTATCGTCGGTTGACATAAGCTTAATCTTTTATAATGGCAAAGATATGGTAAAAAAGCGAAAGTGCCAAACTTTCTTCCCCAAAATTATACTTTTTTATGGGATGATGATGCGGAAGGTGGTGATTCCCTGTGCCTTGTCCTGATGGAGCGAGAGGCTGCCGCCGCTTACTCGCATGATCTGGCGGGAGAGGGAGAGACCGATTCCGCTTCCTTCCGGCTTCGTGGTGAAGAACGGGATGAAAATGTGGGAGGCTACATCTTCGGCGATGAGACCGGCGTTGTTGCTCACGTCGATGATGATGGATTCCTGGGCATTGGCGTAGGCTTGGAGACGGATAAATGCCTTCTTGCTTGCCGCGGATTGCAAATCTGCGGAGCGGCATTCCTGCTTGTCTTCTCTTTCCTTTTCCCTGAAAGCTTCTACGGCATTCTTCAGAAGATTCGTTACCACGTGAGAGAGGAGGCTCTCATCGGCATAAACCAGCAAATCCTTGGGAGAAACCGAAATCTCTACTTCGTGGTTGCAGAGCAGCGCCATTCTTTCCAGGAATGGTTCCACATAGAAGAGAGCAGGCTGAGGCTGGGGAACATGGGTGAAACGGCGATAGTTGTTGACGAAAGCCAACAGTTCGGTTCCTGTTTTGTGGATGGTTTCCAAGCCTTGCTTCAGGTCTTTATCCTCTGTAACCCGGGTAAGCAGAGTCTCGCTCAGCGAAGTAACCGGCGTGATGGTATTCATGATTTCATGGGTCAGCACACGAATCAGCTTGATCCAAGAGTCCACCTCCTGATTGCTCAGTTCGTGGCTCACGTCGCTCAGGGCGATGATACGCACGTGTTTGTCTTTCAGCATGGCTTGCGTCTCATGCTTTGCCAGGTGTTCATCCTTCAGCTTTCCTTTTACCTGGTTCATGTGGGTAAGCACATCCGTATCAAGCAACCGGAGGGCTGCCTGATTATGTTGCAGGATGTTGTCGTGACCATCCACCACCAGGATGCCCGTATCCACCGCATTCAGAATCTGCTCGTAATATTTCTCCCGATCCATCTGCTCCTCTCTCGTATGTTGCAGGAAGAGCTTGATGCGGTTGAGGGACTGGTGTAGAATATTATCTTCCTTAAACCTCTTCTCCGTAGGAAAATTGAAGGAGAAATCCCCATTATCTATCGCATCAAAAAGGAAGGTTACCTTCTTGATGTTACGGCGATAGTGGCGGTAAAGCCAGATGTTGACTGCTACTAAAACCACCAAAATCACCAATAAAACGATAATTGCTAACTGATTATTCATCTGATAACTAAAAATCCGTGTAATCTGTGTAATCCGTGCCTAAATTCATAACCCATATCGCTTAATCTTATTATAAAGCGTCTGGCGGGAAATACCTAACCTTGCAGCTACCACCGACAGATTTCCTTCACATTCCCTGATGGTTTTCTCTATCATTCGGCTTTCCATCTCGTCGAGCGTCTGAACCTCTTCCAGGGGCTTCTCTCTTTTCTGCTGGTTTCCGCCATCAATATCTTCGGCAGAAATCATTCCGCCATCAGACAGAATCACGGCTTTCTCGATGGCGTGCTGGAGTTCACGTATGTTGCCGTACCAAGGCAAACTGGTAAGTTTTTTCTCAGCCTCTTCCGAAAAACGGAGATTTAACTTATTATATAAATCGCCATATTGATGGAGGAATCTTTCTGCCAGCGGAACGATGTCTGATTTTCTCTGTCTCAGGGCAGGCAATTCCAGATGGATGGTATTGATGCGATAGAGCAGATCCTCTCTGAATTCGCCATCGTTCACCATCTGCTGCAGGTTGCGGTTGGTGGCGCAAACCAGTCGTACGTTGATGGGAATCTGCTTGCTTCCGCCCACTCTTACGATGCTTCTGCGTTGCAGGGCGGTAAGGAGTTTTGCCTGAAGGCTGTAGGATAAGTTTCCTATCTCATCCAGGAAGATGGTACTGCCGTCGGCAAGCTCAAACTTGCCCGGTTTATCCACCTTTGCATCGGTAAAGGCACCCTTTACATGACCGAAAAGTTCGCTCTCGAAAAGGGTTTCCGTAATGGCTCCCATATCCACAGGCAGCATTTTCTTTCCACATCTTGTGGATAAACGATGTATCTCGTTGGCTAACACCTCTTTACCTGTTCCGTTTTCGCCCGTAATAAGGATGTTTGCATCGGTTGCGGCAACTTTTTCCACAATACTTCTTAAATTGTTCATAACTTCGCTATCTCCCCAATACATAGCGCTTTGTGCATCTTTTCCACCAGGTTTTCCACCATTCCTGTTAATAACGTTATCCACAGCCTTGTTCTTATCCCTAGCCTCTACCAGCGTGCGGATCATCTTCTCGTTTTCAAAAGGCTTCACGATGAAGTCAGCGGCACCTTCCTTGATGCCTGTTACGGCAAGTTGGATGTCGGCATAGGCGGTAAAGAGCACCACTTCGGTTTTCGGGCTGAGGCTCTTGATTTCCCTGAGCCAGTACAATCCCTCGTTTCCCGAATTGATTCCGCTGGAGAAGTTCATGTCGAGCAGCACCACGTCGGGATGCTCCTCTCTCAGTTTGGCTGGGATGGAGTTAGGGTTGGCGATGGTGATGATGCCATCGAATATGGGTTCCAGCAGCATCCTTACCGTAGTAAGAATGTTGCGGTTGTCATCAACAATCAATATCGTTCCTTGTTTCTTAATCATGGTGCAAAGTTACGAAATATCATCGGAAATGGGTAATGATTGTCTAATAATTAGACGAAAAAAGCCGATAATGACGCCAAAAGTTGCTTTTCCGGCAGCTTTTGGCATCTTTATCGGCACTTGTTTATTCAAAATTCTGATTCCTGATGAGGAATTGCTTATCCTAAAAGGGGAATTACTTATTCCAAAAGGGGAGTTACAGCTCTATCGGAACCACTATCTTTATGCTGAAGTTGCGGCCCATATTATAAACGCCTCTTCTGCCTGTAACCTGGTTTACGTCAAGATACTTCAAACGGCTCAGGTGGTTCTGGTAAGCACGGTTGGTAAGGTTTTCGCCCGAAAGATAGAGCGAGAGAAGGCGCTTGCCATGGAGCTTCACGTCGGTACCGGCATACATATTTAATATGGTGTACGATGGCGTAGCGGTCTCCGTATCGTTGGCTGCGAAATAATGGTTCTGGCGGAGATTGCAATCCATCTGCAGCTTAACGAAGAGATGGTCGAAAGTCTTGCCGTCGCAGACAAACTCATATCTTACATCCGAAACCCAGCGAGGGGCTGGGGTGAATGGCAGATACTTTGATTCGGATGGCTGATGCAACTGAACCGAGTTGACATACGAGAAGGTGTTGCCGATATGCAGATGCTCCACAGGGTGGATGTCGATGCTCGCCTCACCACCCAGAATGCGGGCGTCGCCTGAAGTAAACTGATAGGCTGGCGTGTCGTCGATGAGGACTGGCTGATTGTTCTCATCTGCCAACTTCTCGCTATAGATGTAATGGTTGATGCGATTGGCAAACAGCGAGAGCTCTGCCGAAATGATAGGCGAAGAATAATCCAGACCAAGGTCGAATTGCCAGCTGTTTTCCGGCTTCAGACTGGTATTTCCCAATTCGTATCGCTGGGTTCCCTCGTGCACACCATTCGATGATAATTCGCTGATGTTTGGAGCACGGAATCCTCTTGCCAGGTTCAGCTTCAGAGTGAAATCGGGCAGGATTTCATAAGCCAATCCGATGCTTCCGGTTACTCCCTCAAAGCTGCGCTTAAAGGCCTGGAAGCGGAAAGAATCATTTGATTCAGCATCATCCTCTTCTCTCAAAGCCTCGCTGTGCAGATGGCGATGATCGTATCTGATGCCGCCACTCAGGTTCAGTTTGCCTATCTCCTTGCTCACCGTGGCAAATACGCCATAATCGAAGAGATGATAGGCTGGAATCAGAAATTCAGAACCTTTATTAACCGACTGCTGCCACATGCCGTTGATGCCCGTAGAGAACTTCCATCCATTCATTTCCGGCGAGAGATAATGCAGGTCGTAATTCATGGTATGGAGCATGAAATCGAGTCCGCATTCTTTCGGATTCTCTTCCTCCTCAAACTCCTGACGGCGGTTCTGCTGATAACCCAGGAGAAACTTCAGATTGCCGTCGCCCAGGAACCAGGAATTATCAAGTACAGCCTTGTAATGATGAATCTGCTGATAAGGCATCGGCTTGCCGTAACTCTTGGCATCGTAGCCTTCCGGAATTTCCAGTTCGCCCGTTTTCTCATCTCTTTCTCCCTCTACGATGCCCGGAGTGAGATGATAATAATCGAGTGTGAGATGCGAATGCCCCTGGCGGTAGTTCCAGCCTAAAAGCTGCGAGAATGCCTGCTCTCTGAGTGATGAACCGAATACATAATCATCGTATTTATTCTTGTAGGCATGCGCCATCTTTCCGCTGTAGCGGGTGTCCCAGACGAATCCGCCCTGGTTGCCGGCAAAGTTGAGCGAATAATCAAAAAGTCCGTTGTTGGTTTGATAACCCGTTGAGAAATTTGCTCTCATGTCGCCCTTGGCAAGGGTTGGAGCGGAGTGGAAGATGAGGACGCCTGCCATCGCATCCGATCCATACATGAGACTTGCCGGACCTTTCAGAATCTCTACGGAATGAACCGAAGCGGGGTCGATTTCTATTCCGTGTTCATCGCCCCATTGCTGTCCTTCCTGTCTGATTCCATCGTTTACCACTACCACGCGGTTATAGCCCAGGCCACGGATCACGGGCTTTGAAATTCCGCTTCCCGTGGTAATCTGCGAAACGCCTGGCTGGTGGGCGATGGCGTCGATGATGTTGGTAGAAGGCTGCATTTCGAGCTGGCGGGCAGAAACAAAGGAGATAGGTGCCGGCGATTGCTTCAGTTTCTGGCTGCCCGTCAATCCTGTTACCACCACTTCGTTCAGTTTCACGCCCGATTCCGTCAGCGGCTGGTGTCTGGTAGAATCGTTTGCCTCTTCTTCATGAATGTTTGCGTCCTTCTGATCATGATTTGCTCTGTTTATAGTCATAGCAGGGGCTGTTGCCGATGAGCACAGACTCATCAGCAATATTGATTTCAATATTGTTCTCATTATGTTATTTGTTACCTAATTCTGTTAATATTCAGTTATTTATATAATAACAGAGAATAAGGTGGAGCACGGGTAGTTTTTACCCCCTTCGCCCTGCACAAGCAAGGAGAGCAGAAGGCACGGCGAGGGGAGAGATGGAGCATGGTGATGGCAACCCAAACCACGAGGGATGGAGCCAGATAAGGAGTGCTTTGCAATTGGCAAAGCACACAGTCGTGCATGGTATGCTGCAGGGCTATCAGATGCCCGTCGTGATGAACATGATGGGCACAATCGTCACAATAGAAATCAGCATGAGTTCCCTGCGCTTCACCATGATGGTGAAACGCAACGGCAAGCAGCATCGGCAGGTAAACCAATAGCAGCAGCCAGGAAATTCTGATTCTCTTATGCGTTATCCTCTGCATTTATCTACAGTATTCTGTTTTTGTTTGCAAAATTAATCATTTCTGTCGGGATTATTCTTAGGATTCCGATATTTTAACGAAGATTATTTGTTTTTCAGCAGAAAAGCCATGTAGAGGGGAAAAATGAGTGTTTGTGGGGCTGTTCCCACATTTACATCTCCCAGTTTGATGGCTTGAGATACGTGATACTTTTCGGGGTTCGAAAGGATGGTCTTGGCACTTTTAATGTTTCCGTTGCTCGCCTTTACTTCTACCAGCGTGCATTTGCCTTCGTATCTTGTAACAAAGTCGATTTCCAAACCCGAGTCCTTGCGGAAATAATAGAGTTTGCGATTCATCTTGCCAAAAATGTCGGCTACCAGATTTTCAAAAATGGCTCCCTTGTATCCATAGAGATTGCCTTGTAGAATGTCAGCTGCCGTTCCTGGTTCGAGCATACTGATGAAAAGCCCTGTATCTGCCATGTAAACTTTAAACTGGTTGGGAATGGAGTTGCCATCAAGTGGAAGTTCGGGCGCTGACAGGTTGTAGCAACGGCGGATAATGCCAGCATCTTCTATCCATTGCAAACTGCCCTGATAGTCACGTCCTCTTCCGTTGGATCGTACTGTGGCGTATGCGAATTTCTTGTTTTCCTTACTCAGTTGACGCGGAATTGACTCGAAGCATTCTCTGATTCTCGACTTGTCTGCTTGTGGAGCATATTTCAGCATATCTACTTTGTATTCTTCGATGATGGCTTGCTGCATCCGTAGCACGTTTTGCATATTATGAGTTTCCATAAATACGCTCACGGCTCTTGGCATTCCGCCAACAATGCAATATTGTAGCAGCAGTTGGCGCATTCTTTCGTGGATGGCTTCTTGTACTGGAGTCTTTTCTTCCAGGCAGCGATGCAGGTAGTCGATGGTCATTTTCTTAATGCCATTTGCCCAGAGCCATTCCTCAAAATCCATTGGATACATGTCTATGATAGTCTCGTAACCAACAGGAATTGGAGCCTCTGACGAAGCATTGGTATGGTAACCGCTGACTCCCAGCAGGGAACCTGTACCGATGACATCGTATCTGCCATCAGTCTTGAAGAATTTCAAGGCTGTGCGAGCACGTGGGCATTCCTGTATCTCGTCAAAGATGATGCAGGTCTTGCCCGATACGAAATTGGCATCAGGTATTAAGGTAGAAAGTGTCATGCAGAGAAGATCGATGTCCAGGCCACCATCAAATACCGACTTGTATTCTGGGTGCTGGAAAAAGTCAATATACACAACATGCTCATAATTCTTATGGGCAAAATCGAGTACAGAGAATGTCTTTCCGCATTGGCGACATCCTTTGATGATGAGAGGCATTTTGTGCTCATCACTTTTCCATTCTTTGAGATATTCCTCAATTTTTCGTTTAAACATCTGTTTTCTAATGATTTATGATGTGTTGCCATTTATGCTGTGCACGTTTTTTAAGGGACTTTTCTTGAATTCATGCACGTTTTTCAAGGGACTTTTTGCTCCGTTCTGCCACTTTTCCAAGGGACTTTCGGTTGCAAAGATACGAAAATATTTCTAACTATGCTTTGAAATAATCCTAGAAGGTGGCTTGTTTAAGGAAATTTAATGTTTTTCCTATGATTTTCTGTTCCTAAGGTGAAAAGCAAATGGATAGGTCTTGCCTTCTAGAGAAAAGGGGATTTCCTTGGGGGCTGCGTTCCAATTAGCTTGCTCCGGTTGGCTGCGTTCCGGTTGTTCCAGTTGTTCCAATTAATTTTGAGTGGGTATGCATCTTTTGTTTGTTCTTCTTTTTTACTTCTTTGTATTATATAACTTATTGATTATTAGTTAATTATATATATAACATATATAAATATATGTAAAAATGAAGGTAGGAGGGATATGCAGAAAAAATAATTGGAAGATTTGGAATCTGGAAGATTTTCTAATTTGCTTTCTTCTAAAAGGCTTATTATCAAGTGGTTAACGCAATTATTAATTTTCCGTATAACTTGAAAAAGGAATGTAACTTCCAAAAAGGAGCGATTTTGAGGGCTATATCTGTTTCATTTTTCTAGCTTTTGTGCTTTCTTTTGGGGTAACCATGCTCTCTTGTATGGCTGGGAATGAATCTGAAGCAATAAAGAAATCCGGAATTCGGGGTGAAACAAAACTGTTTCTTGGGGAAAATGGAAGTTATCTGGAACGGAATCCTCATTTTTTTGTGGATTTTTTTCCCACTCATTCCCCGTTTTCCCCACTCTCTGTTTTTGACACGGAAATGATAAGTAGCTGATAATCAGGAGAAGTAGTCGGTTTGCTCATTTTCTGGCACGCATCTTGTGATAATGAATAGCGGGTTCGATAATGAATCCACAACGAAAGTAAATAACGATGACGGTATTCATTTGCAAAGCGTTATAATAGAGAAAAGCGTATTAGAAGTTTCATCAAGGTAATAGGTTATATTTAGGTTTACATTGTAATTGCATTTCCTAGAAAAAGAAAGTGTAAAATTTAGGTTCGGTTTATGGAAAAGGAGTCTGCTGGCAGGGATGCTGGCAGACTTCTGCTTTTTTTTGCCCGATTTAGAGCCGGAAAAACCGGAAAGTGAGTCTCAGCTGTCTGTTTTGAGTCATTTTCATCCTAAATATTTTCCCAGTTAGAGATTTTTATTTTCCTAACTGGAAATATTATTTTCTTCTCTTAGAAGGGTAATCGTCCCAGCGCAAAATCGCCCTAAAAATGATGCTTGTCGTCTATAAACGATAAAATGCGTATTTAGATTACTGATGACATGCAAAAAGGCTGAACTTCGGGTTAGGAAGTTCAGCCTTTTGCTTATTTGTGATTTCAGGAAAATATAAAACTATTCTATCTGATACCATTATCTCTATCGCTATTGTTCAGCTTACGGCTGCCTGTATGGTATCTGCGGCCATGGCTGAAGTTGAAGCTGGCAGTAAAGACAAGCATGTTGCCCTGGTCAGCAAGGCGTGTCTTGTTCTTCTGCTGCACATACTTGTTGAAAAGTTCATCCTTATACACGCAGCCATGAGGATAGAATACGAATAATCCGAGAACGCCAAACTGCCAGTTCTTATAACTGTAGGTTACGGCAAGATTGGAGGTTGGCTCTCCGCCGTTTGTCTTTTCTCCCCAAAAACTCTTTTCCACCTTATAGGCACCATAGCCAATATTCCAATTGCCCGTCATGTACCGAATTTCTGCTCCATAACTGAAGTAATTGAACTCGTGGGAATAATCCAAACCCTTTGTCTTGACATTCTGATACTCGCACATAAGGTTCAAATCCAGATGATCCTTGATGAGGTGAACTTCAGGAGTCAACAGCAGGTGCTTGTAATCATGATTCTTCTGATTCTCCGGTTTGCTCACAAAGAGATAAGAGCCATCCTCCCGCTTTTCGGGCAAGATAGAAGTAGCTATAGGCTTGTCGTAATACGTCCAGTTTCCCTCCAGGTACACAGACATCAGCGGAATGTTCCAGGAAGCCGACAAGGTATTGTTGTAGCCGGTAAATGGCTTCAGACCGCTATTGCCGTCACGCGCCTCAAAGCTGTTGGAATATTGGCGTAACTCGCTCAAGTCGGAAAGGCTTGGGATGTCTGACGTGATTTTGCTGCTCCATTTAAAACTCAGACGGTCGCTAGCCTTTGCCTGTAAAGTTACCTGTGGTCGAAACAGCCATTTGCTGTATCCGTTCTCTCCCTGATGGATGGAAGACCTGGTTGCACCAACTCCCACCTGATAACTGAACCACTTCTGCTGTCCTTGTAGCTGGGTGAAAAGATAGAGATTGCTGTACTTCAATTCCGTATCAGCATTACTGCTTCCCACATAGATGTTATCTGTGTGGCTGATATTATATTGACCACCTACCGATAAAGTCATCTGTTTCCAGTTCTTGCTGTATGTTCCTTCACCAATAAGAGAGCGCTTTCTACCAGTTGCATTATAACTGTAATCGGTCAGCGGAGCGTTCTTTACAGATTCATCCGGCGATTTGTTGAACGTATATTCCCTCATACGATATTGGTAATCTGTGCCGATGTAAGTACCCACCAGGTTCAGAGCCAGGTTCTGGTCATGGGGCATGTTGAGCGAATAATAAATGTCCAGAGATGGAATCTGCTCCAGCATTTTTCTGTTGTTTTGCAGATATTGATTTGCCTTGCCGCTTTCCTGATAAAGCTGGTTCATGCCTCTCACAGGACTGTTGTAATTGAAGAAATTCAACCGTACATTCAATGTATATTTGTCTGGCTCACTAAGATTATAACCCAACTGTACATTATTGATGGTGTATAGGAACGGAGAATCATAACCTAAATAATTGCGATGTAGAGTTTCTCCTGTGGGCAGATGATAAGTACCGAGACTCTCATAGCTTCGTTCCTCTACCGAGCGATAGGAGAAACTGTAGTTGATGCTGAATTCCGATTTCTTCACATTGTATTTGAAATAACCGTCGCTATTATTGAAACCAGCCTTGGTGCCTTGCATCGTAGAAACTCCACTCACATAACCGGCATAGCGTCGGCGGACCTGGTAGTTGATGACTGCATCCAGATTGCTGTCTCCATATTTGAGTCCTGGAACATTGATGAATTCCACCTTTGTAACTTCATCCGGCTGCAAAGCCAATACATCTTGCATGCTAGCCTTGACATCGTTGATGCGTATTTGCACATCTCCGCCCTTTAATGATAGAATTTTGCGTTCTGCTCGATTTACGATAATGGTAGGCAAAGACAAGTTGTCCAACAGATCATAACCATTGGAAGCCGTTTTCACCTGCTCTTTTGTAGGGAAGATGATTTGTCTATCTACTTTTTCTACAACCCTTGCGGCTTCAACGGTCACACCTTTCAACAGGTATGAATTCGCCTGCATCCTCACATTTCCGATACGGGCAATAGGTACCAGCTTGCAAATCGTCTTGTAGCCCACGAAAGAAACCTTCATAAGGGCCTGCTTCTGTTGGCAGGGGATGACGAAATCGCCATTGGCGTTGCTCACGCCTCCACAGAGAAAGGAGGAATCCTTCGGGTTGAGCAGCTGGATGTTGGCGAATTCTACAGGAAGATTGTGATTGTCTATCAGTCTGCCTATCAGCTTGCGCTCGCTCTTGCGTATGCATTCTACTGTGATGAGGCTGTCGCCCATGGTCATCTGCATTGGATAGAAACCGATTACCTTGCGGATAGCATCGGGAATATTGGCTGTCTTCACGTTCTGGGTAACTGTGAAATCCTCCAGTTCGTTGTAGATGAAACTGATTTTATAGCGCTTGGAAGCCTTGTCGAGGTCGATGAGGACGTCCGACATGCTGCGGTTGTGATAGTTGCGCTGGATGTGCTGTGCGCTCATCGCCAGGACGAACGTGCACAGCAGGAATATGATGGCTGAAAATCTTCTCATAATGATGTTGCTTTTTATTTGTTATTTTACAATCAGCTCGTTTTGTTGCAATTCGATATTTACATTCTCGAATTGGTTCAGCTCTTTTACGATGTTCTCGATGCTCGAATGACTGTTCCATTCGTAATAGAGGCGGAGGGTCTTGTCCTCGTTATTCTCAAACTTCACTTGTAAATCATAATAAGAAGCAATCTCTGAAATCATCTGCTCGAAAGCCACATTCTCGAAAGTCTTGTGAATGGCTGGCTTTTCTGGTTTCGGATGAGTCAGGGAATCCTTTGCTGCTACCTGCTTTGCGGAATCTGATTTTACGACTTCCGGATGAGTATCTGCGATTACCTGGGTTGGTTCCTGGCTGCGCTTGATGTAAGTATGGATTGCGGCAAAGGCAATACCCGAAATCAAGACAAAGCCGGCGATGGATGCTGCCAGTTTACGCCAGGAAGTTATAGGATGGGATACTTCCTGAAGTTGATGTTTCTGGCTGAATTTCTCCCATTCCCCATCTACATTAATAATAGGAGAGGGGCTTTCAAGTGCAGAATCCACTTCCACCATCGTCTGATAGAGTTTTCGGCATTCCTCATCCTGCAATATTTCACGAATCTCCTCATCAGAATACTTCTCCTGATGGTCGATGATATCCAGTATTTTTTCAAACTTGTCCATAATAAATCTGCTAAGGGTTAAACTTTTGCTTTAATTTTCTGATGCCTTGCGCCAGATGCTTATAAACTGCCACTTCGCTGATGCCCAATTCCGTAGCAATCTCCCGATATTTCAGTTTCTGCCGAAAACGGAGATCGAGTACCTTGCGAGTTTGAGGCGTGAGCTCAGCATTCATATAAGCCAGAATTGCCTCGTACTTTTCGGTCTCCCTGTCTATTTCGGCAATCGTCGCTTCCAGGGGAGCTATCGAAGGCGAAGTATCGGCTTTCAGAAGATGATGAACCCGGTCTTTCATCTTCTTTCGGCTCAACAGGTTGAGGCATTTATGGCGCACACACACCAGAAGATAGCTCCCGGCGTTAGTGGAAGGCAGGGGCGAATCGCTGGCTATTGTCTCGTTATCAAGACCCAGTTGGGTCTTTCCGTCGAGCACATCGGCAAAGACTTCGCTCACCACATCCTTGCTGGCTGCATCATCCTTCAGAAGTACCCTGGCCAATTGGTACATCCTCAGATAATGCTGCCGGAAGAGCTGTTCTATCGTTTCTTTGTTTATTTGCATTACTTTATTTCTTTTCTTTTGCCTATATTACAATCGAATTTTCCTTTTCCTAACCCTTAGCAGAATATTTTTTAATGCAAATTTTTAAAACGTCAAAAAAAAACTATCGGACTTGCTCCTTCTTCAGATGCTTATAAAGCCATAGGAAGGCGGGAATGAGGAAAAGATCTGCCATGACCCACGCTACAGGGTCGCCGAAGCAGACTCCCGTCCACGCCAGGGCAGGTACCAGCCAGAGACTCACGCCACATCTCGCTATCATTTCCATCACGCCACTCAGCATCGAAATTTGAACTTTGAGTTTTGACCATTGAACTTTATGATTAGTTTTTGTTATCCTAAAAATATGAAAGAGAGGGGAGAATGCACTCATTTTATTTGAGCGCATCTCCAATCTTTTGTTTGATTTGTGCCATTTTATTGCGGCGCTCAATGGAAAACGTATCTCCGTGGGCTTCCACATAATCGAAGAGCATGAAAGCCTTGTTCAGGAGTTCATCTCTTGCGGGCTGCCCCACGGTATCTGCCTCGTGATAGTAGAGTTCGGCAAGCATGTCCATCTTGGAGAGTCGCTTCTCCTCGTCGGCAATTCCTGCCATCGCCTTCATCACGTCTTCTATGGTGGCTATGCTGTAGAAGGCGTAAGGACCTACGTATTGATTGTAGAGCTCCCTGATCTTCTCACGTCTCACCTCCACCTCTTTCTTTTCGAGCATTCTTTCGAGTGCCGCCATAAACTCGCGAATCAGTCGCTGTATGTAGTCTCGTTGTAGCATAAAATAGGCTTTATTTTATTCGTTGTTGTTGATAGCTTCCACATACTCCCACAGTTTCTTGTAGAAAGGATGTTTCGTCATCGTGTCCTTGTTGCCCAGGATGATGAGCTTCATTCGGGCTCTCGTCATCGCCACGTTCATGCGGCGGAGGTCTTTCAGGAATCCGATCTGTCCCTCGTCGTTGGAACGTACCAGGGAGATGAGGATCACGTCTCTTTCCTGCCCCTGGAAACCATCTACCGTGTTTACGCTGATCAGACGGCGGTAAGGCTTGAAGAATTCATATTTCTTGATGAGCTTCTTGAGATATTGTACCTGGGCACGGTAAGGCGAAATGATGCCTACATCGATTCTTTCCTCCAAAACGCGCTGTTTGCCTATCTTGGTGAAGTATTCCGCCAGAGTCAGCAGGGTAAGCTCGGCTTCTGCCTTGTTGATGCGCCCGAAACTCTCACCCACAAACTGTTCCTTGAAGTTCAAATCAGAATTCTGATTGGCTGCAGATACAGAAGATGATGTGGAAACAGAATCCTCAGGAGCATCTTCTCCTTCTATCGTTATCTGATTCTCCTCGTTCGAAGTATCAATCCACGTTATCGGATGGTCATAATCCAATACGCTGCGGTATTTGATCTGAGGCGCACTCTCCACCTTGCCCCCGTAGAACCAGTCGCTGGAGAATCGCATGATTTCGTCGTTCATGCGGTATTGGATTTTCAGCAGGGTTACTACCTCCGGCTTGTTTTCGGCGATGCGCTCCATCAGGGTCTTGCCCAGTCCGGCTCTTAATGCCGCAATACTCTTTACGGTAGGCGGCAGCTGACAATGGTCGCCTGCCAGAATCACCCGGCTGGCTCTTCTCATCGGAATCCAGCAGGCAGCTTCCAAAGCCTGGGCAGCCTCGTCGATAAAGAGGGTACCGAACTTCATGCCTTCCAGCAGATGATGGGCTGAGCCTACGAGGGTACAGGCGATGACACGCGCCTCGCCAAAGAGTTCTGCGTTGATGCGGAGTTCTATTTCGGCAGCACGGCTCTTCAGCCTGTCCATCTTCTGATGATAGTTTTCGCTACCCTTCTTTCTGTTCTTTCTTAATTCCCTGATTGCCTTGCGGATTGCCCAAAGCTGAGGGTAATCAGCATGGCTCTCAAAGCGGCGCTCGTAGGTGAAGCCCAGCATCTTGTCGTTTACGCGGGTCGGGTTTCCGATACGGAGCACGTTGATGCCTCTATCCACCAGTTTTTCTGAAATCCAGTCTACCGCCATATTGCTCTGTGCACACACCAGAACCTGGCTCTCACGCATCAGGGTTTCGTTGATGGCTTCCACCAGGGTTGTAGTCTTTCCGGTTCCCGGAGGTCCGTGAACGATGGCCACATCCTTCGCCCAAAGCACCTCGTTCACAGCCCTTTCCTGGGTAGGATTGAGCCAAGGGAACTTCATCGGTTCGAAGGAGAATCTTCCTGCCTTCTGATGAGAATAGAATAAATCGCGGAGATAAGCCAGACGGTTGTTCTTCGCCTTCATCACGCGGTCCAGGGCCTCGAACATCAGTTTGTAGCTGGTTTCGTCAAAGGATAGCTGTACGCCGATAGGCTCCGTAGATTGCTGCAAATCGAGCAATGGGGCAGAATCGGGTACGGTAACCACCATTCTGTCGCCATCTACATAACTCACGGTTCCGGTAAAGGAAAAGTATTTTATGCTTTGAACTTTGAGATTTGAATTTTGAACTTTATGATTAGCGTCAGAAGGGTTTCCTGACTGCTGAAGGGCTGCGTTGCCCTGGTTCTCATTCTTGCCCATCTTCTTGACCATAAAGAACATGACGGGGCGACCGAACTCAAAATTGTGCTCGATATCCTGGTCAGAGGTTCGGAAAACCTCTATGGCTGTCTGGTTCAGCGAATTATAAAAGCTCTTTCCCACCTGTAGCGGGAACCAGGCATCACCTCGTTTCACCTTCCGCTGCATGCCCATCTGTTCGGTAAGCTTGCGGAAGGCTTCTTTCTCGGTATAATACTCCAGCTGGAGCAGGGTGCGTTGCTGCAATAATGCCTGAATTGGTGAAATCTGTTCCATATAGGGTGCAAAAGTAGCGTATTTCTGCCGAATATGGAAAGAAAAAGAGATAAATATGTTTAAAGTTCCTGCTTTATTTATCCCAAAGCTGATAGTCGATTACCTTATTGTCGTTGGGCTGAATGCTGTCGCTTGCCGAAGATGCAGGTTCTTGGGCACTCTTCTCCAGATGATAATAACTCCCGGTCAGGGCTGCCAGTAGGGCGATGATGAGGGCACAGAGCAGGAGCAAGGCGTGGCGGTAACGGGGCGTACAGGACAGGCGTTGGCGCAGTTGGGCGATATTCTGCGGACGGCTTTGCGGGTCGCGGCAACTACAGATTTCTGCCATCTTGCTGAGCGCCTTATCGCCCGTAGCCTTGGCCATGTCGCCCAGAACCATGCCCAGAGAATAAATATCGGCACGCGGTTCAGCCTTGGCAGCTGGTAGCATCTGTTCGGGAGCAATATAGCCCGAAGTTCCGGCTGGCGATTTCAATACGCAGAAAGAATCGCTATCCGAGAGACCGAAATCGATGAGTTTCACGTTCTGCCCGTTATGTGTAATCATGATGTTGGAAGGCTTCAGATCGCGATGAATCATCTGTTTGTTGTGCATGTATTCCAGCGCATCCATCAGCTGTCCTGCTATCTTGCGGGCGAGTTCTGCCGAGAGGGCATTCTTCTTGATGAGCTGCTCCAAATTATCGCCGTCAATATATTCCATCACCACTACCGTGCCCAGGTTGTCAACCTTTTCCAGGTCGATGGTACGGCAGATATTGGGATGTTCCAGCTGCTGGCCTATTTCAAACTCCTTGGCGAGTGCCTGGCGGTAAATAGGGGTGTAGAGAAAATCGTTCTTGAGACATTTCAACATGAAACGCTTGCCGTATTTGGTGGCTGTAAAGATGCGTGTATGGCCCGAAATAGACACGTAGCATTGGTGGAGATTGCTGAATGCATCCTCCACAGGCAAGGGGTTTGAATTGCTCATCTCCTTGCTGATATCCTCGGTAAATCCCGATATCGTTTTCTTCTTCTTTTCTTCAGTTTCTTCCATGCTCACGGATTCCTCTTTTTCTTGATTACTGTTATTTTATTTCTCGTTGATACTGATGACGGTAAGTCCGCCGTTTCTGCCGGCTACGAACGAGGCTGTACGCTCGCCGCCACGCTCGATGTAGGGCAGGTAGAGGGGCTGCTCCTTGATGAAACAGCCTGTTACGAAGCGGTCGCCAGGCTGCAGCTTGCTGTTCTCTGATTTCTCTATTTCATAGGTGCTGTCGCCCAGATAGCGGAGCTGCAGCAGACGGTTGGGACTCCAACCGATAGAAACAAGAGTACCTTCTTGTAAATCGCTACTTACCAGCTGGTTTGCCTTGAAGAAGGAACTGTTGTACTTGGTGCTTGTCTTGAGCCAATGGGTAAATTCCATGTAGTTCCGATGACCGATATATTGGGAAAGTATATCGAGGGTTACCATGCGTGGCTTGTGATTGTCGCTCACATAACCATAGAGTCGTTTGAGGGTGGATGGCGAAATAGTTCCACATGTTTTCTTCTCCAGATAGAGTGAAAACTCTTCGAAGTCGGTTGTCGTGGCAAGAATCTTGCCGTATTTCTGTTCTACGAGTGATTTGAGCTCTTCTATTTCGGGTGTTGTCATAATTTATCTTTTAATTATATGATTATTCAACATTTTTATTCTTCTACTATATGGGTGAATTTACCCCATATTTTATGGTTCTGATATTTCTTTTTCATGCCTGTAGGCACGTGGAGCACGCAGGTGGCGAAGAAGCCTTCTACCTTGTTGGCGAAGGCGTTTTCTTCGCAGTAAGGAATCATGGAAGCTGAAACATAAAGGTCGGTAAGCGGACTTTCGTCGAAGGCGTAGTTGCTGATTTGTTCTGTGTTGGCTCCCAGATACACTTTCGTGAGTTTCCGGCAGCCTTGGAAAACGCCTGTAGGAATCAGCTTGATGCCTGCCCCAAGATGTATTTCCTTTATCTGGCTGTCCATGAAGGCGCCTTGTCCTAATGTTTCAACGTTGTCTGACAGATAAAACGCCTCGATGCTGCATTCCTTGAAGGCGTAGGCGCCAATGGAGGTAAAGGCGGAAGGAAGGGTGTATTTGCCCTTCTTGCCCATCGGAAACCAGACGATTCTGTTGCCCTCTGCATTCAGCAGCACGCCGTCCTGACTCTTGTAGTAAGCGTTGGCAGGCGAAACCGTAAGGGCTTCGAGCGCCGTGCATCCGCTGGAAGGGAGAATGCTGCCTGCTGAGGCTGGAATCTCTATCTCGCGGAGCGAAGTGCAATCGGCAAATGCATCTTTCTCTATGGTGGTTGCATCGGCTGGGAGAACTACGTGGGTGAGTTTTTCGCAACCGGCAAATGTGCCTTGCACAATCTGGTTTTCTGCAGCTTCGTGATGATAAGGACCTACCATTCCGCCTGCTGCGAGGTGAACATCGGTAAGGTCTATATCCGAGAGTTTGCCTGGGGTGGATGCATTATTATTGTCGCGCCCCATCATCAATCTCATGCAGCTGAGGTCTTCGCCGTTCAGGGTTCCGGCTATGGTCAGCTGGGTGTATTCGTAAAGATGGTTGCCCATCAGCTGGGTCAGTTCACCTGTTTCGTTTAGCGTAATGGCGTCGCTCGTATCATATTTGATGGCGGTTCCTATGGTTTCTCCTACCCTATTCCGGGCGAAAGGCTGGAATTCGTAGTGGGCATTCCGCTCCAGATTTCCGATGCGCAACTTGATTTTTCCCTTCTTTCCGTCAAAGTTTTCTACGATGCATTTCTGCTTGTTCTCCGGCTCGCCGGTCTGATAAACGTAGCATCCGGTTTCGGTCATCGGCTCGCCACCATCATCGGTTATTTCGTAGCTTACGAATGCGCTCATCGGTCCGTGACTCAAGAGTGTAGCCGACGATAGTTTCGGACTTATATTGGGCTGGGTGGTGAAACTCATCATGTTGCTGGTTGTGGTTGTTCGCCCGTTGTTGCCCTGCAGCATATAATAATAGGTAGTGCCCGCTTTGAGTCCCGTCAGAACCAGCGAGACGTCAGCTCCCTGGGCATGAACCTCGCTGGTATTGAGGTTCATGCTCTCCGAAGTGCCGTATCTGAACAGGAGTTTCGGCATTTCTGTTTCTCCCTCTATGGTAGCTAATCCGTTGAGGGTAGCCTCTGTTCGGGTGATATGGGTCGCCTCTGTGGTTATCAGGTGCGGTTCCAGATAGGCAGGCTTATCGCTATTGCTGCAACCTGCCATCATCATGTTTCCTATCAGGAGGGCAAGAAATCTGATGCTGCGTAATATGCTTTTTATGTTCATTTCTTACTTCTTTTGTTTTCCTATTTTAATACCTATGCCGATGCTGCCCTGCCATTGTTTTCCGGCGATGGAGATGGCTGAGGCTGCGATGCTCACTCTGTTGAACGAGGCGAGCACACCCAGCTGGGCTGCGAAGCCTTTGTGGGTAAGGTCTTCGTTGAGCAGGTATCCGCCTCCGCTGTTCTCGGTCTGCTGCCAGGCTGTAGCGGCTTTGCCGTAGCCTACGCCTTCGAAGAGGCAGAAGCCATGCGTGATGTGGTGGATGGCTCCAGCGGTAAAGGTGTAGTTCTGGTGGCGTGTATTGCCTGTATAATAAGGTTTGATGCTGCTGCCCGGCGTGAAACCTTCTTTGTTGCAGGTTCCCTCTGTGCTGCCTATGCTCTTGAGGTTGCTGCTGGCATGGATGAAGAAGCCGTGGCGGCGCATCAGGGCGAAGAAGAGACCATAGGACGGTCCGTCTTCATGAAGGGATAGCGTGGCGAGCGTGTAGAGGGCGAGTGGCATCTTCTTACGTACTTGTGGGATGGCAATTGTATCTATTACCGTCTTTACCTCTACGATGGTGTCGTGCTTCTCCTGGATGATAGGAGTAGGCTTGGGCAGTTTCAGTTTCAGCTCGTAGGTCATTCTGCTTTCCAGCGGTTTGCTGAACCGGTAATCGCGGAGCACGCCCCATTCCGGATGCTTGATGGTGAGCAGTTTAGAGCCTTTAGGAAGATAGAGCCAGATTTCGCCCACTTTATCTTTTCGCGATACGATTCCGAGCGGGGTGGAGAAGGCAAAGTCGGAGGGTGCTTCTACCTTCACCAGGGCGCAAGGCTCATCGTTGAGGTCGCGCACGGGGGTGATAAAGGCACTCACGTCGTTGGGCAACAGGCGGAAACCTGCTACCGAAAACTCTTGTGCCTGAACGGATGCTGACCACAGGCTTAATATGAATAAGAGTATCATCATATTATTCTAAATTAAAGTCTTGTATACTGATTACATCGTCTCCGCTATGTACGGTTCCTGCCGGTTGCCAGGTGCGCACGTGGATGAGCGGCATGGACGGGTTGCGGAAATCCCAGAGCAGAAAGAGATAGCCGTCGTCTGCGTAGCGGTCGCTCTTGTATTGCTGCCGGAGGGTGACGCCGTAAATGCCGTCCATCGTAGGATGGCGCATGATGCGGAATCCCGAGAATTTCAAGTCTATCTTCTGGTTGGCTGTAAATACCTTCGCCAGTCTTGAAATATAGTCTTTCTTCGAGTGAATGGCGTAGGTTACTTTTGCTTCAGCCTGACACTTGTTGTCGTTGGCTACTGGTTTTATCACGTTTCCTACGATGATGAGTGCCTTGTCGCTAAACACCTGTTTCAGGAAATCTAGATCCTTGGTGGTATAGGCTGTGCGGAAATGTTCGCAGTAGTTGAGGATGGTATGGCGGCGTCTGGCATCGGTCTCTGTGAGTTTACCCTGCATGATTTTCGAGGCTTCCTTGTAGAATGGATTCGACTGTGCCATCGTCTTGAGATTTACCTGCGAAAGATGGCTGGTCTTTCCTGTTTTTGATGCCTTCGCTTGCCTGCTTGCCTGTTCTTCCGGTTGGTAATCAGCCGCACTCTTCGTGCCTTCTTCCGTCTCTCCGTTCATCAGCATCTGCGCCTGCTGCCTGTTGGCTTCCGGAACCGCATTTTTATTGTCTTCTGTGAATACTACCATACCCTGGCGGTCGATAAATCCCTCTCTCTTAGAGTTTTGCTCGCGGAACCGGAGCTGCCCGTTGCGGAAACGGGTGTCTAGCAGACAGCCACGCAAAGGGATGGTAAACTGCTCGTTACCGTCTGCATCTTCTACCACGTATCGCTTGCCTTTCGCGCCGTTGTCCTGTTCTACAAGTTCCAGTCCTTCGTTCACTCCGTATCGGATTTCCTGACAGTTGCCTTTATAAACGGCAGAGGGCAGCAGCCACAAGGCTGCCACCCATCCTCCGAGAAGGAGTGCTAGAAGGGATAATATCAATACCGTCTTCTTCATTTATAATTCTCTGTATTCTTATCATTCATAGCCCTTCGGGAGAAAGGCTTTCTTATTTATTTTCCCCAGTTCTGAATCTCGCCGCCTATCTCTATCTTCACCTGGTCTGGGTTGTCAGAAATAATGAAGTTGACAAGATGTTCGGTTCCGGGTTTAAACTGGAATCTGCTCTCGTAGAGATAACTTACACCTTTCATTACCACCTCGATGAGTGGTCTTCGGGTTTCGATGCGTTGAGGCACGATGATGGCCGAGTAGATGTAGTCGCTCTCCTGATGGGCGATGATGCTCTGCTGGGTTCCCTTCACATAACGGGTTGCCACGCCTGCCTGAAGGTCGATGGTGGCTGTAGGTACCGTGTTGTGGATGGTTACCTGGGCATGGGTAGGCATGTCTCCCTCAAAGTCTTCGCCCTTGATCAGGCGTATCTTGAGCTTGCTCATGATGTGCTTGAAGTTGAGGCTGATAGGGGAGTTGGATGCCTGGATGTCCTTGCTGGTGGCAAAGAGCAGGTCGCTTGCCTCGTAACCGCTGGGTGCAGTTGCCGTCTTCGGGGTACTCTGGTCGAGGGCTACGCTGAAAGGCTGGTCTGTCGTGCTGCTTATGCCCTGTATGTATGGGTAGTAAGCGTAGGCGTTGTAAGTGCCTTCGTCCCAATAGAGGGTGCGGGCGGCTTCCCATTTGTTGCCATCGTAGGTGAGCGCTTCATTGTTCACGAGATTGCCGCCTATTTCGAGTGGAACCTTGCTTTCTGCCACGTAGAGACCTATCTTGTCGTTTGACTCGAAACTGGTTGCCGTGGCACGGCTCTGGCCGGGATAGTTTACGGCAAAAGTCATCGGCGTAGATTGGGCATCCTTGTAGCGGGAGGTTGTTTCCACCTCCTCGCTACATGAAACCATTCCTAATATAGCCAACGCAAAACTGGCGTATCTTATTATATGTTTCTTCATTTTTTTCTTGTTTTAATGGTCCATATTCTGATTTACCTTGCCTTCGCTCTTAGCGATGCTTTCTAACCTTTGCCATTTTCAGCGGACTGCCTTTATGGAAGACTGGAGCATGCTGGTAGGTTCCGGATGTGCGTTGGTCGCCATTGCCGCCGAATGCACGGCTCTCTACGATTCCCGCATCCCGCTTGTCGTTCTTAACGAAGTCTTCGAAACTGTAGGTTTCTCCGGCATAAGCCTTGATGCGCTTCACGATACTCTCACGGCTGATGGTGCTGTAGTAAGGAATATCGTTGTTCATGCAAGAGTTCGGCTCCGAACGGAATACGCCTCGGTTGTGCATGTAACCTCCCTCGTAGATGTCTACGATGTCGCTATATCGGTCGTCGAAAATCAGATGACTCCAACCTACGCTATGCATCTTGCCGGTAAGTTCCAGGTTATCAAACCAACCAAGCGACTTGGCTCCGTTGAATTCAAGAACGTGTCCGCAGCAGGTGCAGTCGCAGAAATCGATGAAGGCGTTGTGATAAATGTACTCATCGCCCAACTTTCCGAATCCGTGTCCGCCTGCCTCATGCTGGATGACGCCACGTGTATCGAGCGGATAACCGTAGGTGCTCTGCGGACAGAAAGCAATAGCCGAACCATCTTCCCACATCTGGCAGATGCCGCCGTAATCGGTAGAATTAGGAACCATGATGATCAGGGTCTGATTCAGATTGCCCTTGTTGACGGTTGGAGCGCCCAGAGCATAATCGAATACTTCGTCATAATCAGCCTTCAGTCCTACGCCACCGGTAAAGGTGGTGTTGAATCGGTTGTAGCGGATGGTATTCACGGTTCCTACGCCCGATTCCGTAGAAAGCGGAATGGCGGTATAAACGTTGAAGTAATCACGGTAAGTCTTGTAAGGCTCGATACCGAAGAAATACTCCACTTCCTGCTTGATATCCTTCAGATATTTTCCGTTGGCAATATCCTTTGCGCTAAAGCCGTCGCCGAGCAGCACGATATTGATTCCACCATTATTGCCCTTGGTAGCCTTCTGCAGGGTAATCCATTCGTCCTCGCCATATTCATAACCATCCTGCGAAACGCTACATTCGTGGGTATAGTCTTTGTCTTTCAGGCGGAATACCACCTTCCCATCACGGCTATCAGCATTCTTAGCCATTCCCTTGATGGTCAAAGTAACTTCTGTCTTCTTGTTGCCGCTGGCAGGAGAAACCTCACACCAGTCTGGCTTGCTGGCTACTTCCCATTCGCCCTCTGCGTTAATCACCAGTTTCTGCTTGTGCTCCGTGCTCAAGGCGCAGGCTACAGATGGTCGGCAAACGAGCTCGTGGTGAGCTGCAATACGCTTGAAGTCGCACCAGCCTGGTGCTGCCTGGTACTGGGAAATGGCAGATTCAGGAACTTCGAGAGTGAAATTGTCTTTGGCTACGCCATCGAAGGCACCGCTTTGAACGTATGCAGGCATGTCTCCTTTACAGACAATACTATTTATTCCGAAACAACCTTGGAATGCTCCACCATCTTCAGTCCAACTTGATTCCCAACGAATATTCTCTAGACTTTCAGGAAAAATAAGTCCTTCGAGACTGCGACAATGTGCAAAAGCTCCTGCGCCAATAGATTGAATGCCTTCTGGAAATTCGAGAGTACCCATTAAACGCCAATTATAAGCAAATGCTTTTTCGCCAATGACACTAATATTCTTCGGTAATTTTAGTTCACCTGAAAAATCATTGTTACTAAAGACATTGTTGTTGATGATTCGTAAATCTTTAGGCAGCGATAGTTCTCCTTTGAAATGACAATCACCGAATGCAGAGTTTCCTATTGAGGTAATACCATTTGGCAAGGTTAAGGTTCCATCAAAACCGCATCCGTTAAAACATTCATTAGGAATGATTTTAATTTTTTGAGGAATAGATAAGGAACCTGTTAAATTCTTGCATAAGAAGAAAGAACGTTCTCCCAATTTTTCCAAGTTGTTTGGTAATTTTAAATTCCCATAAAATCCTTTGCAGTTGTCAAAAGCATATCCTCGTATTTCTTTTACTCCTTCTGGTATATTCAGTTCTCCTACAAACCCACAACCTGCGAAAGTACCACAAGAGTAGTCGATATCTTCATGGTTGCCTTGGTCGTCATTTCCTATATATACGAGAGTAGATGGTAGAGATAGAGATCCTGTAAGTGATTTACAAGCCGTAAATGCTCCCTGTTGAATTTCTGTTACCCCCTCAGGGATAGTCAAAGAACCTGAAAGATATTCACAGCCAGAAAAAGCTCGTGTTCCAATAGATTTTAGTCTATCTGGTAAAACAAGGTAGTTTAAGCTTTTCTTTCCTTGTCGACCTGTTCCATAAAATGCAAAGTGTGGTATTTGATCATCTTTGTTGATACACTCACTCCATCCGTCGTTTACGTGTTCATTTGTACCAATGATTCTTACATCTTTAAGATTCAAAGCCTGCAAAATGTCCATAGAATCTCTCATGAAATAGAAATCCTTGGCATTAATCTCACCCGTAATCTTCAGATTCTTAATCTTGGTATAATCCTTATTAGCCTCAGTAATGGCATTCTTCAAACCTCCAGGAGTAGAGTTGATGACAATATACTCCTTCGCCGTTGCATCATGGCTTACCAAATCATTCTCCCAAGGAGTAATGCTTTCGCTTATCAAAGTAAGTTTATAAGCGCCGCTTCCTGCCTGCTTATCTACCTTGATGCCGAAGTTCATCATCTTGCCTGCCACGTAGGTAAGTGCCTCGTTCTTAACGAATTTATAAGGTACGCCGCCGATGGTGATGCTGAAGAGGGTTGTGCCGGCTGCCACGGTTTGAGGAACCACGATGGTGCGCCACTCGTCGTTAGTACGAGATGGGATGGTCATGGTGTTCTCTACAGCACCTGCAGTCTTGATTTCGCCAGTAGAAAGGTTGATGCTTGCCTTGCGGGCTACGTTGGCTGTCAGAACAATCTTCTCCAGATTCGCCCATTCGCCCTCGGCAAAACCGGAACCCTGGATCAGGGTAACGCGGGCATTAGACATGCGATGCGCCATAGGCAAACGGATTACGCTGGTGGTAGGAGCCACATCTGACACCTTGCCCCAGAGAAAATCACTCGCTTCGTAGCCACCCATTTCGCCATTCTCGGTAGCCTTGCTCTGGTCTTTCTGAACTTCAAACTGATAATCTTCGATGCTCTCAGGGTTGGCAAAAGGATAGTAGCCATACACATCAATATGCGTATGCTTGTCTTTCCAGAAAAGGTCATAAGCAGAGTTCCACTTATAGTTAGGTTCATCGAAAGTGTGGCGCACATTATCGCCACGGTTGCCGTTTACCTTCAAGGTTCCAGGCTTGTTTCCCTCGTAATCTACGATATAAACGCCCATCACGTCGCCGTTGCAGAAACCGTTGTCGTTGACGCGGGTTACGGCAAGCTGGTCGATATCGCCCGAGAGTTGGATGCGGTTGCTGTCGTGCTGCTCGGTCTTGTCGCCGAAGAAGTCATCGCTACAGCCTGTCAGAAGCATGGCTCCTGCCGCAAGCAGATATAATAAGGTATGTTTTACTCTTTTCATAAATAATTCTTTTAAGGGAGATGAGCCTTTGTTGACAGAAAACTCATCTCGTATTATTTCTAGGATAGAAAATCGTCTGTACTTTTTTATTCGGCTGTACCACCATAGTCGATACCGTCGTCTTCCCACTTGCTGATGTTTACATTCACGCCGTTGCTGGTCTTGCTGAGCGTAACGGTAAACTTATGCATCCTGCCTGCCTCGAAAGCGGAAAACTTGGATGACTTAGGAAGATTGAAATCTCTGCCGTCAACATTTACGGTAATGAGATTTCCTTCGCCTACGTCTTGCGGAATGATGAGCGCCTTGTAGCTGTTGCCTTCTTCCTTGAGCGGAATGAGGTCTGTATCATCGCCCTTGGCTGTTACGGCACCTGTAGAAAGATTGGCTGTAGCCTGTGTCTTTAAGCGGTTGATTTTTACGCTAATCTTGGCTGCAGCAAGCGAAGCCTCTGTAAATCCGTTTCCTGCCACGAGTTTGATGATCATCTGGCTCAACACGTGTTTGGCGTCTATCTTCACGGCGTTTTCGGTAGGAGTCACATCCATCGTCTTGCCTATCAGAAGTTCGCTAGCCTTGTATTTTTCCGTTGTACTCTGGTCGGCATTTACAGTCCAAGGCATCGCCTCTATGTTGCTGATAGAACTTGTATATGGATAATAAATGTAGAAATCGGCGTGGGTGCTGTTGTCTTTCCAGTAGGTTGGAGTTGCAGCCTTCCAGGTTCCATCATAGGTGAATTTCGTGTTGTCTATATAGTTACCTGTCGTTTGGAGTGTTGCGGCAGAGCCGTCGGCTTGATGGTTGACGACAAACAGGCCTATCTGGTCACCCGCTTCGAAAGCCAGATCTGTAGCACGGGTTATCGAAGTGCTGATGTTGATAGGTACTTTTGCTGATGGGGTAGGATTTGGTGTCGGGTCCAGTTCGGAACTGCCACCTGAACATGCGGTTAACGCGAGTAGCATGCTCCCTACGATTGCTAGATGCTTCTTCTGTTTCATGATTTCTTTGTTTAATATGATTACTTTTCCTAGGTGTATCTGGAACTGTCAGTTTCATTTACTCTGCAAAGGTATGAAAAAATGTGGTATTATGCAAGTTCATAATGGTCCATATATGGAAAAAGTTGCTAAACAACATATTTTCAGAGGGTAAACGGAGGGTAAACTCAAAGCAAGAAGGCAGTTTCCTGCAAGTTGGAAACTGCCTTTCTCTTCAAAGTGGGGATTGCCCCGTCTGTTATCTGATGATTTTCATTACATCTTCGATGGTGCGGTTGAACGGTCCATTGTGCTCCAGTTTGATGGTACACATGGCTGCCGCAAACTTGCCGGCTTCTACCGGATTGGCTCCCTGCAGGCGCTTGTAGAGATAGCCTGCCGAATAGGTATCGCCGCATCCCGTAGCATCTACTACTTCATGAGGAGGATAGGCTGGAATGTCGTAGAACGTATCATCTACATAAACCAGCGAACCCTCGCTACCCAGGGTGATGATAACCTCGGCTACGCCCCAGGCATGAATCAGCTTGGCGGCTTCCTTCGGGTCCTTCAGCCCGGTAATGGTCTCCATCTCGGTCTCGTTCACCTTCAGATAATAGGTGTTCTTGAGCACATCGAGCTTGTCCTTCCAGTCGATGGCGTAAACTTTCTCGTCTCTCACCTCGCGCAGATATCCCTGCACATCGATGGAAACTTTTCCCTTCTTGGCAAGAAAGGCAACCACTTCTGGCGAGAAATCATCGCTCAGCAGACTGCCCAGGTGGAAGACCTTGGCCTCTACATGCTCCAGCTGCTGGATGGTGAAAGGATCTGCCTTGGCAAGCACACGCTGCTTACGGTCGTTAGGATTATCGCCATAAATATTCTCGAAGAAAACCGTATTGCGCGATGGGTTCAAGGTGACGTCTATTCCAGCCTTGAGCATCTTTTCAACCGGTTCTTTCTCGGTAGGATCCATCGCCGTAATGAGCGAGAAACTTACATCCTTTGGCAATTGGTTGATGGCGTAGGCAAAATAAAAAGAGGTGCCGCCAGCCATGTAAACCGTACTGCTCGGGGTCACGATTTTATCCTTTGTTACGTGCCCAATACAACAAATATCTTTCATTTTTATTACATTTTGCGGATGCAAAGGTACTGCAAATCGAGAATAATACAAAAAAAAATGGGAATTATTTTGTTTTGTTCGCATTTTAATGTACCTTTGCATCGAGAAAAAGCAATTTTTTTAATATTATCTAGAATAGATATAAAGAAACATTATGTGGTTTGATAATTTAATCAACGTGCATTCGGCGGTGCAAGGCATCGTCATCCTGTCTTTGATTTGTACTTTGGGTCTTGCTCTCGGCAAGATTCATGTCAAAGGAATCTCCCTTGGCATAGCTTTCGTATTCTTCGTGGGTATTATAGCGGGTCATCTAGGGATCTCTATTGACCAGAACATGCTGGAGTTTGCAGAAAGCTTCGGCCTTACCATGTTTGTGTATGTGCTGGGTCTTTATGTGGGTCCTAACTTCTTCGGTTCGATGCGTCACGAAGGCATTTCGCTCAATCTCTGGAGTCTGGCTGTCATCCTGGTGGGAACCTTGTTCTCGCTCGGCTTGTGCTGGATTTTGCCAATCAGTCTGCCTGATATGATGGGCATCCTGTGTGGCGCCACAACCAATACGCCTGCCCTTGGTGCTGCCCAGCAGGCGTTGCAGCAGTTGGGCGTGCCTAGCGAAGGTGCGGCTCTGGGCTGTGCCGTTACTTATCCGTTGGGTGTTGTGGGCGTTATCCTGGCGATGATGCTCTTGCGCAAACTCTTTGTGAAACCGGAAGATCTGGAGATTCGCAAAAATGATGATGACGACCATACGTCTATCGGACAGTACGTAATCGTGAATCCTGCCCTGAATGGCAATACCATAGCAGAGATTACGATGATGACGCATCGCAAGTTCATCATCTCCCGTGTGTGGAGAGGCGAACAGGTGATAGTTCCTCAGGCTGATACGGTACTTCATACGAATGATAATGTGCTCGTGGTTACCAATAAGGAAGAGGTCTCGGCGATGCAGATTCTCTTCGGAAAGAAGGTGGATAAGGAGTGGAATAATGATAAGGTAGACTGGAATGCGATTGATGCGAAGGTAGAAAGCCGTATTATCGTTGTTACCCGTCCGGGACTGAACGGCAAGCGCCTGGGCAGTCTGCAGATGCGAAATTCCTATGGCGTGAATGTGAGCCGAGTGCTTCGTGGTGATATCCGTCTGCTTGCTACAGATGACCTCCGTCTGCAGTACGGCGACCGACTGACGGTAGTTGGCGACCCTACGAGTATCGACCATGTAGAGCAGTTTCTGGGTAATGCCGTAAAGACCCTGAATGAGCCGAACCTCGGCGCTATCTTCCTCGGAATCATTCTCGGTCTTGCCGTAGGAACCATTCCTCTGGATCTTCCTGGAATGACGGCTCCTGTGCGTCTGGGTATTGCCGGTGGTCCTATCGTGATGGGTATTTTGATTGGTGCGCTGGGGCCTCGTGTGCATTTCATCTCTTACATGACGCGAAGTGCGGGTCTGATGCTGCGAGAACTGGGTCTTGCCCTCTATCTCGGTTGCCTGGGATTGGCGGCTGGTGGACAGTTCTTCGAGACGGTAGTCCGTCCGGAAGGTTTGATGTGGGTAGGCATCGGTTTCCTTATCACGGTTGTGCCTGTGGTTATCGTAGGTCTCATCATCCTGAAGACCAAGAAGTATGACTTCGGCAGTATCTGCGGAATCCTCTGTGGAAGTATGGCGAATCCGATGGCGCTTACTTACGCCAACGAGACACTGGATGGCGATACGCCAAGCATCAGTTATGCTACGGTTTATCCGCTCGGCATGTTTATCAGAGTGGTGATAGCTCAGGTTATCGTGATGTTCTTTGTCTGATGTTACGATGTTTTCATCTGTTTCTGCGGATTCTGTCATCCGCAGATATGAAGAAAGACTGGTTTCGGTTAGAAATCAGCCTTTCTTGTTACAGTCATCTTCTTTCCCGTCATCGGGTGCTCAAATGTGATTTCCTCTGCATGAAGATGCAGTCTTGTTGCCGGCTCGTTGCCGTAGAGCGGATCGCCGATGATAGGGGCATTCAGACCTTCCTGATGAGCACAATGCACTCTCAGCTGGTGCGTTCTGCCCGTTTTAGGATAGAGCGCCAGGCGAAGATGGGTATCGTCAATACGCTCTAGAACCTCGTATTCTGTAATGGCTTCCTTGCCCTGTTCGCGGTTTACCATCTGTCGTGGACGGTCTAGGAAATCTGCTATCAGGGGGAGCGAGATGTAACCTCTTCCGCCTTCAGCTTCTTTCAGAATCCGGTTGCACGATTCCTTGTCTTTTCCGCAAACGATGGCTACGTACTTCTTCTGAACCCGATGATTCAGAAACTCCTTCTGCAGGCGATGATAGGCAAACTCGGTCTTGGCAATAATCATCAGTCCGCTTGTTGCCATGTCCAGACGATGGACGATGAGCGGACCGGTAGCTTCCTGATATTTCCTGCGCATCAGAGTGTAGACGGAAGGCAGGGCTGCATCTTTCCCCGGAACCGAGAGTAAACCTTCGGGCTTATAGATGACTGCCAGTTCACGGTCTTCGTAGAGCGTTTCCACCTTATTATATATAGTAGTTTCGGCCTGTTGGGTTTCAAAGACTGTTTTAGGCAGCATCCAATGTAGTATTGGTTTGCATTTTCCGTTGCAGGCAGGATAAAACTGAAGATGATGTCTGATTTCTTCTTTCGGACTCTCTCCCCACCAGAACATCGCCATCTGCAGAGGCTTGTAGCCATGCTGGTAAGCGTATTGCAGGAGTTTCGGCTCGCAGCATTCTCCACTTCCGGCAGGTGGAATCTTAACCGCCTCGTCCTTGAAAATCTCCAGCAGGTCCTTGCTTTCTCCTTCCGCATTCAGCATCTGGAATTTCGAAAACAGCCATTGCTGAAGTTCTTCAGATAACTGTTTGCGGAGCTGTTTCGCACTTTTCAAATCCTTTTCGTAGTTTTCATATAGCGTTTCGTACGCCGTCTTTTCGTTTATCGACTTTTTCAGCCTCTTCAGTTCTGCCTTCATAAACTGGCTCTCTTTTATCATCGCTTTCTCCTCTTCCTCGCTCAGGGGCGTTCCTGCCGAAAGGGCTTCCTGGCGCCTTGCATCTCGCTTTTCCTTTGCTTCTTTTATCTTTGTCTGATAGTTTGCGATAACTTCCTGGCGCTTTTGCTGCAAATTATCGATCAGGCTTTTCGCCTTTATCAGGGTTTCGTTGGCTTCAAACTGTCTGATTTGCTGGTTCATTTCCGAAATCTCAGCCTCATGTACCTTGAAATATCCGTCGGGTTGGAGATAATCGAACACGGCTGGCACAAAACCTTCCCAGTCGCTTCTGCCGCCAATCTGTCCGCTATAAGCTCTCAGATAGCCAATCTTACTGTTGTCGGCTTCTACGATAAGCACGCCGAACATCTTTCCACGGTCTATTTCCTCTTGCCAGTCGTTTCGCTGTGAGAGTTCAGCCTGCAGCTCCTTGCATGCTTCGATGCAGAGCGGATGAGGTTCGTAGCTGAATGGATTGTTCATCCTTTCAGGCATATTATTTAGTTCTATATTTTTGAATAAATGCATTTCCATGCTACAAAGATACACATTTAAACGCGTTTTAGTTCATATTTTATATAAAAAATGAGTTTTTCAGTTATTTTTTTTGTTTATTTGGATTTTTTGTTGTACTTTCGCAACTGAAACATAAATTCATTTAAATAGTCTATCATGGTAAGTGTATATAGAAAGATAATGACGATGCAGATTAAGAACGGACTGTGCCTTATGTGGCTATTCGTTCTGATGCTGTTGCTTGCCGCTTGTTCTCATCGGCAGAAGGATGATGAGTTGTGGCATAAAGATATCGATGAATTTGTGTCCGGTCACCAATCTCTCATGCAGAGTCATCCTGATTCGATGATCATGCTGATAAGAAATTTCAAATGTGAAGGTAATCCCGATAAAAGCGATCAATGGAAAAAATTATTAATAGCTAAATGTTATTATATGAAGGGGGCTGATGTCCAATGCCAGTCGTTGATAGATTCGGTTAACGCTTATTGCAAACAAACTCCTGACAACAGAATTCTTTCTTATGCTGATAATCTGCAAGGCATACTTTTACTGGTTTCCGGCAAGAGGAAGGAGGCTTTAATTTATTATGAGAAAGCTTATCATGAAATCATGAACCTTGACAGTTGCGGCGAGGCGATTGATGTATGTATCAATATTGCCGATGCGTCAAGACAGATGGGTAAGCTGGCGGATGCTTCTTCCTGGTACCGCCGTGCCTATTTCCTGGCAGATTCTCTGAATCAGCATGAAGCCCAGAATAGTATTCTCTCAGGACTGGGACAGGTTTATAATGATTTGCAGAACTATCAGCTGGCGCATCATTATTTCCAGAAGGCTGAACGCCTGTATCCGCCAAAGAATCCGAAAGATGTTCATTTCTTTTACAACAGTTGGGGAAATGTGTACAGCAGTCAGGAAAAACCGGCTGAGGCTCTGAAATGCTTCCTGAAGGCTCAAAAGGCTACACGGCAGATGGAACAGCCCCTGGCGACGGCTATTGTTGATGCTAATCTCGGGCAGACTTATCTGGAACTCAACCGGTTGGATTCTGCACAGAAATATCTGACTCTTACCACGAAATTCTTCTTTGCCCAGCCCTCCATGCAGAGCGATGTGCAATTCTATGTGGATGGATTGAATGCATCTCTGGCTCTGAAGCAGGATAGTCTGGCGAAGGCTACTGAGATTTTGAACAAGCCATACGATCTCTCCAAGATGTCGCCTAATTATCTTTACCTTTATCATAAGGGACTGGCGGCTCTTTGTGAGCGCAAGGGACAATATGCCAAGGCTCTGCAATATCAGAAACTGATGAATCAGTACGACGATTCGCTCCGTAATGCCACGATGGTTTCGAATGTTCAGGAGAATGAATTGAGATTCAAGCAGGATACGGCCATCGTTCGCCGTGATTTATCCCTTAGCACCACGCAAGCAGAGGTAAGATCCTTTAGAGTCATCTTGCTCCTGATTATTGGCTTGCTGGTAATGAGCGTGTTGGCTCTCATCGCTTTCATCCGTTACAAATGGATGCGCAGCAAGCATCAGCATCATGAGGAGATGAACCGGATGATGGCTCTGAAGATGGAGAATGTGCGCAATCGTTTCTCGCCTCATTTTGTATTTAATGTGCTCAATATCTTTGTCTCTAATCTTCCGAAGGGGGTTAATGTCAAACCGCTTCAGCTCCTGATACAGGTACTGCGTGCCTACTTGCTTTCTTGCGATAAGATGGCAGTAAGTTTAGAAGAAGAACTGCAGATGGTGACGAGCTATTCTACTCTTCGCCATGAAACCAATCCGTTCCTTCCGATGCCTCAGTTCCATGTTGCCAAGGATGTGGATATGAAGTTCATGCTGCCGTCTATGATTATCCAGATTCCTGTAGAGAATGCTTTGAAACATGCTTTTGTGGGAATGAAAGAGACGGAAGATAAGCCTTTGCTGGATGTAAACATCTGGGTTGAGGACGATATGCTCCGCATAGATGTTACAGACAACGGATGTGGAGTTTCGGGTACCGTTGGCAAGAAAAAGAAAAATTGTGCTGCCAGTACGGGAACCGGATTGAGAATTCTGAACAGTACCATCGAAATGCTTAATGCAAGCAACGAACGCAAGATGTTTTTCAAGATGCAGAGCAACAGAGGAACATCAGAAGAGGAGGGTGGTACCAGGAATAGAGGAATATGTGTAAGTATCGGAGTTCCATGTAATTACGATTATAATGTCTTTAAGTAAGAAACTTTTCATAAGAATTTAAAACATACTAATATGCAAGCAATGCAAGATAAAATCAAGGTTGTGATTGTGGATGATGAGCCACAGAGCATCCACAGGTTGCAGGATGATTTGGCAACTCTGGAAGATTTTGAGGTGATTGCCACATCCTCTTCGGCGGTATCGGCAAAGAATCTGGTGATGAGCATACAGCCCGATGTGCTGTTCATCGATGTTGAAATGCCTGGACAGACGGGTTTTGAGGTGTTGCAATCTCTGAGAGATGAAATTCCGATGGAACTTATCGTAGTATTTTACAGCGCCTTCGATAAGTATATGATTGATGCGCTCAGAGCCTCTGCCTTCGATTTCCTGTTGAAACCTTATCAGCAGGATGAGTTTGAACTGGTGGTAGACCGAATCCGGCAGAAAATGAAAGATGGAGATGATGTGGATGAAGATGCTTCTTCCGTTCCAGAGTCCTCTTCCTGTTCTTCTGAATCAGTCTTGGCTTCTCAGAAGGCTCAGGATTTTTCGGGAATGAATGGGATGCTGGGAACAGCAGCTAAGCGTCTTGCCATTCAGACCATTTCGGGTTTATTGATGTTGAAGCCCGATGATGTGTTCAGTTGCACTTTTGATGAGGCTACTCATCTTTGGCAGTTGAAGTTGTCGAATGGGCAGGTTTATAAATTGAAGAGGCAGGCCACGGCAAAGACCATCCTTTCCATGTCGCCTTCTCTGGCTCAGGTTCGTCAGGATTGCATCATCAATCTCGATTATCTTCTCTGCATCGAGAATTATACGCTCCGCTGCATCTTTTCTCCTCCTTTCGACCATGAGGAAATCACGGTTTCCCGCCGCTGTTATAAGGCGGTAAAGGATCAGTTGGAGATATTGTAGGGATATGGAAAAAAAGAGGGTGTGCAAGATATAGTCTTTGCACGCCCTCTTCTTCTATGTTTTTATTCTTCAGTAATTCCCCAATCCAATAGCCCTTTTCCTTCCTCGTCCAGTTCGATGCCGAGGCCTATCACCTTTCGCTTGTCTGCTTGGAAAGGCTCCAGGTATTTGTTATTCAGTATCTGCTGGATGGCAGCCTTCTTACCACCATTATTTTTCAGTTTCAGTTCTATCACGTAGATGTAGCGTGAAGTTTGGGCAATGAGGTCGATTCTTCCTGTTGCAAGCATATGCTCTACCTCCACTTTCAGACCGATGGCATTCAGAATAGTACTGATGATGAGACGGTAGCGCTCTTCCATATCCATCGAGGCAAGTTTCTTGTTGCTGTAAGGCACATCGGCAACCAATGCTTTCAACGTTTTCATGGCATCTGCGATTTGCCCGGTACCCAATTGGCGGAACAGACTGCCTTGCAGACTGATAATATCGCTTTCTGATTTCATGGTCAGGCTTGGCAGTACAACCTCGTAAAGAGCCTGTTTCACTTCTTGGTTTGGAAAACCTAAGAAATAGCCAAATTCATCGCTCGACTTGATGGTAAGGTAACCCGTCTGATAGAGAAAGAGTTCGGCACCACCATTTATGACATCAGAACTCTCAAGAGTCTTGCGTAAAATCGGACAATTTTCGAAATTTCGTAAGCGCAGTTCCATGTTGTCCACAAACTTAGGTAGCATGGAGGTTGCTCCTGATGAAACCCAGAAACAGCTCAAGTCTTGTGCGTCGAGTGCATTAAGGAGACTGAAAGGATTGTAGATGTCCACCATGTTTCTGCGACTGAAATGGTATCCATCGTAGTAATCCTTCAGGTTATCATGAGTTTGCTGCAAGGTCCACTCGTTCACTTCAGCCATTCTTTCCAGTTCCGGCTTGAAGTTCTCCCCGATTTCTTCTTCTGTAATACCGCAGATAGCAGCATATTCAGGAAGGAAACTGATATTGGTCAGGTTGTTGAGAACAGAGAAAAGAGAAATCTGCGTAAACTTGGTGATACCCGTAATGAAGACGAAACGTTGGTACGCATCATCAGCTTTCAAGATGGAAAATACACTTCTATATACTTCTGTGCAACCCTCATGCTCGGGAGTTTTCCACGAGTGCTGGAGAGGAGAGTCGTACTCATCGATAAGAATGGCAACCTTGAGCCCTGTTTGCTCATAGGCGGTTTTAATGATTAGGTCGAAGCGGTTTCCTAGTGAATCTGTTGGTTTGATATGGATGCCATATAATTGTTCATAAACATCAAAAGTTCGATCCAGATATGCCTTAACTTCATTTGCAGTCGCTCCCCCTCGGCTCATGTCGAATCGAATAACCGGGTACTGTTTCCATTCCTTCTCCAAATCCATGATTTTCAGTCCTTCGAAGAGTTCTTTCCTTCCTTCGAAGTAAGCCTGGAGCGTATCAACAAGCACAGACTTACCAAATCGGCGAGGACGGATAAAAAAATTATACTTTAAACCTTGGTTCGCCAATTTCCAAACCATGTCAGTTTTGTCAACATAGAGGTATCCTTCCTCTCTGATAACATTGAAAGACTGTATGCCTACCGGCAGCTTTCTGAATTCATTGTTTGCCATAATCTTTTCTCCTATTCCTGTCTTTAGCCGCAAAGATACGCTTAATTTTTGAATCATGCAAGTTTTTGGCAATTAAAAAGATGTAAAACTATGCTTGATAAGAGAAAAGACTATAGTGAACTCCGTACATCTTGAAAGTCCTATTATTTATTTTTTATTGCTCTAACAGCCCATGTCGAATAATTGTATCTGTTTGGTAATATTGAACTATAATAAGGAATGGCGGAACGTTCTGTATATAACTCGGCATTTTGTTGATAGAAATTATATTCAATCTCGTAGTAATCCCAATAACTATATGCTCCAGAACCAAACCCTACGGATTCGGTAGAAGCTGTTCCGTAATTGGTAACCTTATGTAATCTTGGCAGATATATTTGTTTTCCGTTAGGACCAGTGATGAGCAAGCCATAATCAATGATTTCCATTTTGCATTTGGACGCAAAGGTAAGCATTTCAAAAGTGCGACAGCCCTTTTAGAGGCTAAATATTTGTGCATGAGATGTTTTTGGGGGATTTAACAGAAAATTTAGAGACACTAGTGATGCTCCTTTTTAAAGTGGATTCAGTCGTGAGTCCACTTAAAAAAGGAGTTTTTGGTTCTTTATCCTACATAGTGCCATTTGATTATCAGATGGTTACATTTGAAGAAATTATCAAAAATGACTTTTTCAGGCGGGTTCAGTCATATAAGGATATCATTTCTATTTAAATATTTTTATTATGCTCCCATTACTTTTTCTTACGACTCGAACTGTTTTTGAATGTCCTTTTCTTTCTACTCCATCTAGTGAGTATTCTTTGACAATTCTAGATATATCAATCTTGTGGGTTGTAATATTGGTAGGAATATATTCTCGTATATTCCAAAACTCAGACCATCCAGCGGCTTTTTCATATAGTTCTTTTGTCCCTTTTGGAACAAATAGAGTTGCATTTAAATATGTGCGTTTGGTAAAACCACCTATATTTTGAGGTATTTCAGCTTTGACAGTTATAGAAGTTAAATAATCACCAGTATCCATATAAGGCAAAAAATCAAGATTTTTTCCTATAGTTAATCTTCTTAACGATGGAAATTCTGATAATTCAAATTTCGTAACTTTATCTCCTAATTCCAAGTCTGTAACCAGTTTACAGCTTCCAAGAAAGACATCTTTGTTATGATTTCTACCTATATATAATTTCTTAATGGGAGTGTTTTCGAATGGACTAAAATTGACCATTGTTTTTTGAAATATCAATTCTTCATCACCATCTTCAACAACAACTTCTTCTAGTTTTCCATTATATCCAAAGGAATTACTCCCTAAGTCAATGATGCTTGGTGTCAATGTAACCTTTCTTAGGTTACTGCAAATACTAAAAGCATCGGAACCGATATAAGTTAACCCATTTCCGATAGTAGCTTGAGTACAACGACTTAAGTGAAAGGCTTCTGCGCCTACCCCTAATACCGTGAATGTTTTTCCTTGGTATTCAACGGTAGGTCTTGTGATTACTTCTCCACCATAGCTACTTTTCCCGATTTCGCAGGTTAAGTCAGTTTTTGACATGATATTGTAACCTATCCCTTCAAAGTAGAAGTCTGGTTCGTTATCAGCATGCAATGATGCGACACTAATCATTGCATAAAATATTAATAGAATAACACGTTTCATAATGCAAAATTATTTATTCAAATACTTCTTTCCGTTTTTAATGACAACTCCATGATATGAAGAGTTGACATTGGTTCCATCTAAATTATATATTTTTTTTGACTTTTGCTTTATTTCGACATTATTTATTCCTGTTGTTTCTACATCATACTCTTTGATGCTCCAAAAGTTCTTCCAAATATCTGCCGCTTCATAAGCTTCTTTTGCCCCTTTTGGCACATACAATGTAGCATGCATATAGGTTCCATCGTTGAAACCTTCTGATGCTTGAGGAGTTGTAGAGCGAACGTATATTTGTGTTAGATTGTCTCCCTCAGCTAAGTAAGGTATTTTCTTAAGTCCAATTCCTATGGTTACTTTTTTAAGATAATATAAACCGAAAATATCATCAGGAATAAGACTACTTGTTCTTAATTCTGTTACCAAGTCCCCAATTGTTAATTCTTTAAGGGAAGTATATAGTCCATCATTAAGTACGGCATCATTAATGTTTCTACCTAGGTATAATTTTTCTATTTTTGTGTCACAGAATGTACTATAGTTTCCTAGCCAGAATGTTCCTTCTAACATTTCGTCACTATCTTCTATCCTTAGTTCAGATAAGATAGAGATATAATTGCCGTTCCATGTTTTTTGTGTCTTTCCGCAAGAGTTAAATGCTTCTTCTTCTATCTTTGTTATTGATTTTGGTATAACGAGCGATGTAAAACCGCAGCAAAAGAAAGCTTTTTTACCAATGTAGGTAAGACCGTTTTCGAAAGTGATATCGCTTACATTCGAACCGTCAAAAGCGTTGTCCCCAATACCTAGTACCGTAAATGTTCTTCCTTTGTATGTTACATGTGCAGGAATATAACTAGGACTAAAGTATTGGTTGTTTCTAGTGACTTCGCAAGTAAGGTCAGACAATGATACCACGTTGTAGGCAATACCATTGACCTCAAAGTCTTTAGCGTTTACAACTTGTCCTAAAAAGACAAAAATAAATAATAAAAAAAATCTTAAATTTGTTTTCATACTTTTATAGTTCTAAAAAATTAATAGTTTAAACGTACTGCAAATATAATAAGAATATCTGATATTGTCATCAAATAGCTAGGGTGTCCAGTTTTACGTTCCAACTTTAAAAAGGCATAAGAATCAATAAAACTAATTTTTTCATAATTGATGAGTTTAAAAATTGAACATTTTATTTCTTTTCTATAAATGCACTAGGAATATAGGCGGTGCTGATGAGGCAGACTCCTTCTACTTCTACCACAACCCTCTGCTGGCCTGATACTCTTGCCACCCTGCCTTCTACTCCCTTGAATTCTCCATCTGTCACCCTCACCATGTCACCACTCTTGAAATGGCAGTTCTCGGGACTTACTACTTTGACGTGACGGTTGTCGGTGGTAGATACCCTGATGAAATTCATCATCGAATCGTATGGTACGATGAGAGGCGGATTCTTTTCATCTTCTGTTGCCACAAAGTGATTGTAATAATAACTGAGAAAATGAAGATCGGGCGTATGTTTTACGCAGTTCTCTACAGTTTCCGGACTTGCGTAAACAAAGAGTAAGTTGGGAAGATAAGACTCGATGACAAACTTTCGCTTGCCATCCACATACTTAAGGGCACGGTGGAGTGGGAGAAATGCTTCGATACCATGATTAATGAGGTAATCATAGGCTTTTAATTCGCGGTGGTAAGTGGCACGCAGTACAAACCATTTTTTACTAGGGTCTGGGGCGTATCTTACCGACACCCCATCAAGTGATTCTCTGGAGGAGACATTGGCGGTAAGGCCAACGTTTTGAGACAAAAACTTGTCTCTGCCTGGTGTCACATTAGACAATGTGCTCATATTCTTATTACGCTAAATGCATTAATATTTCTCTACAAATTTAGCGATTTTTTCGATATGTTGCAAACGGGGTTTTCGATGATTGGGGTTAAGTGACGGCTTGCGGGTTACAAGCGGTTATTTATAAGGGGTATGTAGCTTTAGTTTTAAAGAGGATGATGGATCTTCTGGCTTATGGCAGGGGTGTCATATTGAGTGGCAGGCATACAATCTCATCTTTTCATAGCATCATACATCAGAAAAAGGCATTTTTTCTTGGTTGTTTCACGGAAAAAACTTACTTTTGCACCATAATAGAGGAGAATTATAACAAAAAGGCGGAATGATGTCCTCACCACCTGACTATTCATTCATTAAAAACTTGCTCTTGAGGATAGGCAAGTATAGAACTAACTAGTATGAAAAGAAAGAATTTTCTGTTGGTATCTTTTTTAGCGTTGGCGATGGTCTTTTCAGTAGCGTCTTGTAGCAGTAGTGATGATCCGGAAAACAAAGGAAATGGCACCGAGACTCCTGGTGGAGGAAATGGCACTCCTGACACTCCTGGTACGAATAAAGAATTGACAGCAGCAGAAGCTAAACAGAATTTAGAAGCTACAGCACAGGAGTTGCTGGGCAAGATGAATGTGAATGATCTGCAGGAGTTCAAGACCATGATTGATGGTGTTGACTACGAAGATGGTAGTGAGGTGTCAAAATGGTTCGAGGCATGTGTTGATGCTGATGCTTTCGAGAAATCAGACAGCGAAGAAGGTACGAAATATCTTATCAAGGCTTCTAACTTCGTAGGGGAGTTTACGCTCAAGAATGGCGTTTGGAAACAGACGAAGAAGGGTGGTGATCATCTCTCTTTCTTCTTCAATGACAAGGATGGCAAGAATTGTGTGCTTACATTGAAAGGTAGTAGTGATGGAACCCTGATTCACCATGATTGCTTTGATTATGAAGGTGGATATTGGGATGGCTACAAGTGGCAAGAGTATAAAGACGAATACCGTTTTATCTTGCCTAAGAAGATGGAACTTACGCTGAGCCGAAATGGCGAAGTGAGAGCCATGACAACGATTAATACTGAGGTGAAGACCGCAGGTGAAATAGACCTGACCAAAGACGAGGTGGAACTCTCTTCCGTAACTCAGATTGGCGCTTACAAGGTAGAGGTAAACAAAGCGGCTTTCAAGGCAGGAAAAAATGCAGAAGCAAAGGCTGTAATCTCTAAGGGCAACGAAACGCTGATTACGGTTATAGCTAATGCTGCTGGGGATATCGACAACAATCTGGAAGGTACATACGGCAAGGTTTCTGCATCTGTTGATATTTTGGGCAAAGCAAAGGTTGTTGCAACATTCTCAGATGTTGATCTGCTGATTCAGAATCTTGATAAAGCAGATGAAAATGATGAAAATGAATCTCAGTTCAAGCAATATCTTGATAACGCCAATAAACTTGTTGATGCCAAGCTCTATCTCAATAACAGCTCTAAGAGTTGTGCTAAGGTTTATCTCGCACCTATCGAGGATGGCTATGGTAGCTATAAGTATTGGGATGCTGAACCGTGGCTGGAATTCTCTGATGGTTCGAAGTATTCTTACTCTGATTACTTCAACGAAAAGTCGTTTAAGACTGTAGTTGATAAGGTGCAGAGCATCGTAGATGATTTCATTAATATGTTTGACTAATATAAGTCAACACAATACAGTAGAATTATCAAAGGAAATATCAGATAGTGAAAAGAGTTTTCTGCATATTTATTTATGTAGTATTTGGTATATTGAAAGGCGTGTCGGCAGAAATGACCGACACGCTCAATCATTATGGGCTTCAGGCAGTTGAGATTCGTGGTAAGCGCCTTCGTTCTCAATTGAGAGAAATAGAGGGGACCAGCATTATCAGCATGTCTCTCATGGATGAAATGCCTCATATTCTGGGCAATGCCGATCCTCTGCATTATGCCCAACTTTTGCCTGGCGTGCAAACCAATTCCGAATATGATGCCGGCTTGCATATCCAGGGATGCGACAATTCTCACAATTATGTTTCCCTTGGTGGTGCTCCTGTTTATAATGCGGCTCATCTGTTGGGCTTCTTCTCAATATTCAATGCGGGACATTTTACAGAGATGAGTCTGCAGAAATCTCCTGTTTCTGCTTCTTTCCCTAACAGATTGGGCGGTAGGGTAGATATGTTGACTCCTACTTGGCTTGCGGCAGAAGATAGTCTTTCGGTTGGTGCTGTTCATGGAGAACTGTCTGTAGGTCCGATGTCTTCTCAAGGCACTTTACGCTTGCCTATTGGCAAACGCTCCTTGCTTTTATTATCGGCTCGTGCGGCCTATCTCAATCTATTATACTCTAAATGGCTTGAGGTAGATGGTGATGAGGTGAAGTATGATTTCTCAGATTATAATCTGTCTTATATCACTCAGTTGGATGATGCTAATGTGTTGAAAATTGAAGGTTATTGGGGCTATGATAAAATGAAGATAGGACAGGCCAGTCATGGCTTGCAGGGAAAACTCAAGTGGAACAATACGATGGCAGCGCTCCATTGGTATTCGCGCTCCAAGCATGGGGAAAATGAGAGGAGAAAGAACTGGCAGATGGAACAGATGGTGTATTATTCCCGTTATGCCAACCGGTTGAATTTAAATGAGTATTCTTTTCAAGTAGGAATGCGGTCTTTCATCTTTGATTTAGGATATAAGGGAAATTTCTCTTGTGGAAGATGGAGAATGGGAGCAGAGGTGGTTCGCCATCAGCTCTTGCCGCAAGATATTGGCATTTCTGGCAACTTGGCTAATTATCAGACTGATACAAAGCATCAGCAGTCGATGGTGGCAAGTGCTTATCTGCAGTATTGTCAACCTTTGGGAGAAAATCTCTTGATGGAACTGGGTGCTAGAGTCTCTGGTTATCATTGTCAGAAATCTTTTTATCGGGTGATGCCTCATCTTAAGTTTAATTACGACCTGTCGCAATCAGCCAAACTGAATCTCAATTTGGGCATCCGTAACCAGTATCTTTTTCAGACTGGCTTTTCTTCGGCTGGACTTCCCACCGAATTCTGGTTTGCTGCCGATCAGAATCATCGTCCGCAATATGCCTATCATGCTGCCTTGCAAGGTGAATTCTGGTTTGCCGAAAAGGAATACCGGTTGAGTGTGGAAACTTATTATAAATGGTTGATGAACCAGATAGAGAACAATAGCAATATGTTTGATATCCTTTTCTCTTCTTATTCTTTTGATGGTTCCATGTTACATGGCAAGGGTTACAATTATGGATTGAATCTTCTCCTTGAAAAGCGAAGGGGAAAACTCACGGGATGGTTGAGTGCTTCCCTGGGAAGAGCCATGCGAAAGTTTGTTGGCGAACAATATCAGGGATGGTATCCTGCCGGACATGAACGTATTTACGAGCTGAATGCCGTAGCTACTTATCGTATAAATCGCCGTGTCAGTTTAGGCACAACCTATGTGCTGGCTTCCGGAACCCCTTATACTAAAGTGAATTATGCTTATTTAATGTCGGGCAATCTCGTAACAGAATACGGACCTCACAATGGAGGTAGAGTAAAGCCTTATAGGCGTCTTGATTTGTCGGTAAGTTATGATTTTGCAACGAAGGGCAGCGTTCGTAGCGGAATAAATTTCTCGCTTTATAATGTTACGATGCACGGAAATGATTTGTTCTATCGCATCAAGGTGTATGATAATCATGTGAGATATAATGGTTTTAAGTTCTTGATGCCTATTATGCCTTCTATCAATTATTTTTGTAAATTTTGAAACATCTGCTTATGAAAATCAGTCACAATAGTCTTGTCATAATCGTCTTGGCTTTATCCTTTATATTTGGAGGATGTAGCCAGGATGTTTCTACGTCAGATGAATCGCAATTGGTAGTTGAAGGGTGGATTGATGCTGGTGGTTTTCCTATCGTAAAACTGACTAAAACGATTCCTTTGGGTAAGGATGAACTGTCATTAGACAGCCTTTCTCGCTATATGGACAGATGGGCGAAAATTACCATTTCTGATGGTGAAAGAACAGAGGTCTTGGCGGGGAGGTATGATAAAAGATATTTCCCACCTTTTATCTATACTACTTATGATATGCGTGGCGTGGAGGGCAGGGAGTACAGCCTGCGGGTTGAGGCTTCGGATGGCAAGGTGGCAGAAGCAAAGACCCGTATTCCGGTGTCTGCAAAAATTGATTCCTTTCGTGTAGAACCTACTGATGTAGATAGTCTTTTCCAACTTTATGCCTATACGTCTTATCGGGGAAAATGCAAACTTTTTACGCAGACTGTAGGAAATCAGAACGAAATGTATTCTGCCGAATTAGGTCTTTTTGACGATGGAATGATAGGAGAAGAGGGAAGGATTTCTGTAAAACGGGGTAGGGATAATCTACAGAAAGATTTCACTCCTTTTTTTAAGGAGAATGAAATAGTAAGGGTAAAGTTTTCTTCATTAGGTGAGGAAGGTTATGCCTTTTGGCGCAGTTTCGAAGATATGGCAGCCTTGTCCCGAATTCCCCTGATGCCTGTCAACTCCAATTTGAAGTCGAATGTTCAGGGGGCTTTAGGTTATTGGCTGGGATATGGTTCCAGTTTTTATGAGGTGAGGATCAAGGTCACAAGCGGTCGTTAATGAAGAGTAAGTGGCTTCAGTTTTATTACTCAAAATGCACCTTATATAGGAACACATGCTGAACTGGCCTCTGTCGCCCTCATCTTCTGGGCTTTTGGACGAGGACAGATTCATGCTGCAATGAAAAAGTTTGTCGATTTGGCGTTTAGAATAATAAGAGAACAGCAAAAACGGAAATAGTAAATCTGCCAACCTGTAAGGTTGAAAGGCTTTCTATTGATAATTGGTGGTAAAAAGAGAAGAGGGTGTGCAAGATATAGTCTTTGCACGCCCTCTTCTAGCTCTGGTTTATAGCAGGGGTGTCATATAGAGTGGCAGATATACTATCCCATCTTTTTCCGCTAAGTCTGAGGTGTGAATGACGTAAGGAGTCGATAGGTAATTCTTGTACTTCCTGACACACTTTTCCAAAGATGAAATGGTATAACGATTGGTAGACTTTACCTCTATTGGCGAGATGTTGTGCTTGTTCGTAATCGAAGGCTTCGCTATCAGAAAGTCGATTTCCATTCTGTCTTCTGCCTCACGTGAATAGTTGGAATAGAAAAACAGCTTGTGCCCCTTTGCCTTCAACATCTGTGCTACTATATTCTCTACAAGCATCCCCTCGTTTACTTCCAGCTTGTCCATCATCAGTTTCTTGTAAAGTGATTCCTGCATGATTCGATTCTCGTCAAAAGCCATACTGATTAGCAAACCTGTATCTGCCATGTAACATTTCAAGCTCGAGTTTTCCAGCTTGAGATTAAGCCCGATGTTTGGCTCTGTTGCTCCGTAACAGATATTTGCAACCATAGCTTCGTTCAGCCAAAAGAAAGCACCCTCGTACTCACGCATTCTGGCACCAGCCTTTATTTCAGACAGGCGGAATTTCTTCTCGTGTTTCTGAAGCTGGCTTGGAATCAGATCAAAGATGCTCGTCACTCTTACCTCGTTGCCTTCTGCGTATTTTTGAATGTCGTTTCGATACAGGCTTATTATCGCACGTTTTATTGTATCAACTTTTGTAAAATCGCGAGTCTTTACATAGGTATCTACAGCCTTAGGCATACCACCTACTATCATATATTGGCGGAATAAGGTCATAGCCTTGCGATGCATGTCGAGGCCAAGAGGCTTAAGCTTGGCAAATTGGTTTTTGATGAGTTGCATGATTCCCTCTTCACCCATAGCCCAAAGGAATTCTTCAAAATCCATCGGATACATGTTGATTCTGATTTCTTCGGATGGAATCATGATGTTTTTTACATTCTTGTTGATGGAAACAAGTGAACCTGTTTCAATATAGTCGTATCGTCCATCTTTGACAAGATACTTGATGGCGGCTCTCGCTTCAGGAAATGCCTGTACTTCATCGAAGATGATTAGCGACTTGCGCGCTGTTAACTTTACATTGAAGTAGAGTTGCAAGTACATAAAGAAAGTATCAAGATCATATAGGTAGTCCCTAAACAGATCTAATACTTGCTGCATCGTATTGTTGAAGTCTATCAAGATATACGATTCGTATTCGTTCTTGGCAAATTCCTCTACGATATAGCTTTTACCGACACGTCGTGCCCCATCAATGAGTAATGCATTCTGCCCATTGTCGTCTGATTTCCATTCTAATAATTGACTATAGATTTTACGTTTCATAACTTCTTGGTATTCTTGTTGTTGCACGTATCCTAGCTTTCAGAGTGCTGGATTTTACACGTTTCCTAGGTTTTGTAATCCTGTATTTTACACATTTCCTAGGTCTTCGTTGGTGCAAAATTACACATTTCCTAGGATAAGGAGATGCTTTTCCCTGAGAATCTTGTCGTTTTTAATGTTTTTTACGTTAATCTCGGCTGTTTGTCGATTGGATGGAGGCTCATTTATCGGCTCATTCTGAATATGCAAAACTTGAGTGCAAAATCATTTTTTCTGCTTGCGCTAAGTTTTTTCCCTTTTTATCCCTCACATCCCTCACGTTTCCTCTTTTTTAATCTTTAATCGTTTGATAATGAGGTGATTGTCTCTTTTGTGTAGCGTGATAGATGGACGAAATGTTTACAAAATCCATCACGCTATCCATCACTTATTGACTTTATCCATCACGTCTTTCAGCTTATCTTCTTGCTGAAAGTGCTTTTTTTATGCACGTGATTCGGGACAAAGATGAAAGTTTTCGGGACAAAGCTTGCATCTGGCTTTAAAATTTTGTATCTTTGCGGAGTGTTTACAACACAGATTCCACAATGGCAATAACCACTGCGAAACCTAATGTTTCATATCGATAAACTTTTTAAAATGACAGATAATGAAATTTACCATAACACATAGAAATAAAAAGAACCAGCTCCTGGTAAGTACCAAGAGTCTGGAACGTTTCCTGGGGCGCATCGTAAACGATGACGCCAGGAATACCGTGGAGAACTTCCGTGAATATGTACCTTATCTCATGAATGGTTATAATGGGTATAAGGATATGCCAACCTGGATGCATGTTCACCCTGCGGCAGAATTTCAGAAATCGGAGAATGGACTCCTGAAGATGAAGAAAAACAACGGCGTTCTGCTGCTTACGTTTGTTGATATTAATGAGGATGGAGGTGTGGATGCCATCAAGCAGAAAGTAGCCAGTCTGCCTTCTACTCTTGCAGCCTTTGTGGGAGCCGATGGCATCAGCCTGCATGTTCTGGCGAAATATGCGCTGGCAAAGGGGACGTTACCTGATGAGGAGGTTGCTGCCGACAGGATTTACAAGCAGGCCTTCCTGACCTTTGCTCCGCTTTATCAGGTGCTAGTAAAGGCAAAGATGCAGATGCCCGAGCCTTCTATCTTTTCCGATTTTCTGATGACAAGAGATTCTTTTCCTTATTATCGTGAAGATGCCTTGCCCCTGACGTTGAATGAAGTCTTTCATGGCGCAGAAAAACCTGTGGAGAGCGTTGATGAGAAGGAGGCTGACCACTCTTCCGGAGGTGTGGATAACGACCGTAAGGAGTTGAGTGACAATATCATGAGTATGATCGGATTTCTGCGTAATAAATATGATTTCCGTTATAATTCGGTAATGAAATGCACAGAATATAGGCCGAAGGAAAAGGATTATTGGGGTTATCAGCCTGTGGATGCCCGTGTGCAGAAGCGTATGACGCTGGAGGTACAGCTCGCCAACATCCGTGTGAGTATCAAGGATGTGCGCAATTATCTGGAGTCGGATCTTCTTTCTACCTATAATCCTGTAGAAAACTTCCTGTTCAAGTGTGAGGGGAAGTGGGACGGTAAGGATCATATCCGTGCCTTGGCGCGCACGGTGCCTACTGATAATCCTTATTGGGAGGATTGGTTCTATACCTGGTTCCTGGCGATGGTTGACCAGTGGCGTGCTTACAGTCATCGCAAATACGGCAACTCTGTGGCACCACTTCTCATTTCCAAGCAGGGCTACAACAAGAGTACTTTCTGCCGGTCTCTGGTTCCGCCGGAGTTGCAATGGGGGTATAATGATAATCTCGTATTGTCAGAGAAACGGCAGGTGCTTCAGGCGATGTGCCAGTCGCTGGTCATCAATCTGGATGAGTTCAACCAGATTTCTCCTCAGGTGCAGCAGGGATTCCTGAAGAACATCATCCAGTTGCCTAGTGTCAAGATAAAGCCTCCGTATGGCAGTCATGTTCAGGAGTTTCCGAGAATGGCATCTTTTATCGCCACGAGCAATATGGAGGATATCCTCTCCGATCCTTCCGGTAATCGCCGTTTTCTGGGTGTGGAGCTCACGGGTCCTATCGATGTGAGCCAGCGTCCGAATTATGAACAGCTCTATGCGCAGGCGCTTTCTGCATTACGGGCAGGCGAGAAGACTTATTTTGATGCGGAGCAGACCCGACTGATTATGGCGAACAACAGGAAGTTTGAGGTAGTTTCTCCGGTAGACCAGTATTTCGATCTCTATTTCGACCTGACCGATAATGCCGAACAGGGCGAGTATCTTACGGCGGCCGAGATTTTCCAAGAGCTGAAGAGTAACATCGGTTCATCGTTGAAGTTGAACAGTCTCATAGCCTTCGGCCGCAAGCTTTCTCAGATGCCAGCCATCCATCGCAAGCGTTTCAACGACGGAATGCGGTATCTGGTAGTGAGAAAATCGTGATGGATAACCCCAAATCGTGATGGATAGCGTGATGGATATTCCCGTTTTCGGAGTATCTGTCACGCTATTTAAGTATCTGTATATTAGCGTATTAAAGTGCGTGATGTATGTAAATTGTGATGGGTGATAGATAATTATCTAAAACTTATTCACGAATATGGCTGCGCTGGGTTACGAATATGGCTGCGCTGGGTTACGAATATGGCTGCATCGGGTTACGAATATGGTTGCGCTGGGTTACGAATATGGTTGCGCTGGGTTACGAATATGACTGCGCTGGGTTACGGATATGACTGCATCGGGTAACAGATATTACTGCGTAGGCTAACGGAGCCGTATCTGTAAGCTTATCGAGACGTCTGCATCAACTAACTGAGACGTCTGAACTCGCAGACTGAACTACTTGAGTTAGCTGATTGAGCTACTTGAGTTAGTAAACTGAGCCACTTGAGAATTTTTCTTCATGTGCTTGCGTGCAACCATAGAAAAAATCAATTACGAAAACTCATTTGATTTCGATGCGGAGGGAATCCTTGTTGAATCGGATGCCGTCACGATTGATGAATCTGGATAAGGAACCATCGGCAGCCAGTTCTTTAGGAGTGCCGATAGAGAAACGGCTTTCTTCCATCAGCCAGAGACGGTCGGAGAGTTGGAGCGCCAACTCTACATCATGGGTTGACAGTAATATGGATTTATGTTGTTCGTGCGCCAGACGGCGGAGCATCTGTAGGGTTTCTATCTTGCTGGGGAAATCAAGGAAGGCGGTTGGCTCGTCCAGGATGATGATGCGGGTTTGCTGCGCCAAGGCTTTGGCTATCATTACCTTCTGACGCTCACCATCGCTCAGTTCGCTGATGTTTCTCTGGGCAAGATGCTGAATGCCCGTTTCCTGAAGAGCAGAAGCAACAATCTGCTTGTCGGCAGCTGATAATGTGCCCCAGAAACCGGTATAGGGAGAACGGCCTATGCCTACAATCTCTTCGGCAGAGAGCTGGGCATGGTCTGTCTTCGATGTGAGAACGATGCTGATTTCTCTGGCGAGTTCCTGGGCAGAGAAATCAGAAAGAGATTTGTCTTGAATCAGGATTTCGCCATCAAGCGCTGGCTGAAATCCGGCTAAAGTTCTGAGTAAGGTAGATTTACCCACTCCGTTGGCTCCGATGAGACAGGTCAGTTCACCGGCTTGGAGCGAGGCATGAACAGGTGAGGCTATCGCCCGGAGCTGATGCTTCGAACGATAGCCTATAATCAGATTCTTTAATGTAATGCTTGATACCATCTAAAGAATATTTTCACCTTGAAACTTTACTTCCTGATAGAAAAGAGGAAGAATTACTTGGCTGCCAAAACCTCAACCTCTACGAGGGCGCCCTTTGGCAACTTCTCTACAGCTACGGCAGAACGAGCTGGATATGGCTGGCTGAAGAACTCGGCATAAACCTCGTTCATGGCTGCGAAATCGTCCATGCTGTTCAGATAAACTGTAGTCTTAACCACATGAGAAAGGTCGGTACCTGCTGCCTTCAGGATGTTCTGGGCGTTGGTGAGGCTCTGGCGAGTCTGCTCCTTGATGCCGCCTTCTACGAAATTGCCTGTTGCAGGGTCGATAGGAATCTGACCTGATGCAAAAACAAAACCATTTACTTCGATAGCCTGGCTATATGGACCGATAGCTGCAGGCGCATTGTCTGTGTGAATTGCGTTCATAATCTTCAATTTATAATTTACAATTTATAATTTAACACTTAACACTTAATACTAAACATTGAACACTAACCATTCAACATTAAATATTATACTATCCAGAGGTGGAATCCCTTTGATTCCAAAGCCTCCTTGATTTCTTTTACGTGTTCCTCGTCGCGAGTCTCCATGGTGAGGCGGAGCACGCAGGCATTCACCTTGTTGCGGTTGGCAGAACGGTCGTGGTGAACACCGGTGATATTACCGCCCAATCCGGCGATAACAGAGCAGACCTCTACCAATTCGCCCGGTTTGTCATCCAGTTCCATCTCGATGGTGCAGAGACGGCCGCTCTTGGCAAGACCACGGGTGATGACGCGGTTCAGGATGGTTACGTCGATATTACCGCCGCTTACCACGCAGATGGTTTTCTTGCCCTTCACCGGAACCTTGTTGTACATTACTGCTGCCACGCTGGCCGCACCGGCGCCTTCGGCTACCATCTTCTCGCTCTCTATGAGTTTCAGGATGGCTGCACAGATCTCATCCTCGCTCACGGTTACGATTTCGTCAACATAGTTGGAGCAGGTTTCAAAAGTAATCTTGCCCGGTTCCTTTACGGCAATACCATCAGCAACGGTTGCTACAGAAGGCAACTTCTCCTGTTTATGATCGTGCAGACTCTGTACCATACTTGCTGCTCCTTCAGCCTGAACACCATATACCTTGACGTTAGGATTCAGCGACTTGATGGCAAAGGCTACACCAGAGATAAGTCCGCCGCCACCTACAGGAACGACGACAGCTTCTACATCTGGCAGCTGGTCGAGAATCTCCAGACCTATGGTGCCCTGACCTGCAATGACATTCTCATCATCGAAAGGATGTACGAAGGTGTAGCCATGCTTATCTTTCAGTTCCAGCGCCTTCTGGTAGGCATCATCGTAAACGCCAGGTACCAGACAGACTTCAGCACCCAGTCGCTTGGTGGCTTCTACCTTAGAGATAGGAGCACCTTCTGGCAGACAGATGAGGCTCTTGACGCCCATGGCTGTAGCTCCCAGCGCTACACCCTGTGCATGGTTGCCCGCAGAACAGGCTATCACACCCTTCGCCTTTTCTTCATCGGTGAGTTGTGAAATCTTATAGTAAGCACCACGAATCTTGAACGAACCGGTCTTCTGCAGGCACTCTGGTTTCAAATAAACATCACTCTCTGGGTTGATTCTTGGCGTGTGAACCAGCTCAGTCTTTCTTATTACCTTGCTCAGCACGAAGCGAGCCTTATAGAAATTGTCAAGTTGTAACATAACTGCTGATATGTGTATAGTTTATTTCGTGCAAAGTTACTGTTATTTGAAGAAAATACAAAATAATTCGGTTTAATTTTTGTTTATTCGATAATATTGCTTAACTTTGCGGCATAAAAACATAGTAACAAATAAACTAATTACTTTTATCTGGAAATGAAGAAAAACGTTTTAGTAGTAGCGCTGGCATTGATGGCGAGCATCGGTGCATACGCAGAGAAGAATACTGTCAGTTCTCCTGATGGTAAGTTGAATGTCGTGGTAGAAGACCGCGATGGCAAACTCTATTATTCCATCGACTATGCAGGCAAGCGAATGATGGAGGAATCACAGCTCGGACTCCTTGCCAATGTAGGCGATTTCAGTCAGGACTTGACCTATCAGAGCAAGAATGAGATAAAGGTGGAGAAGAGCTATGACCTCCGCACCGCCAAGGTTTCGCATGTAGATTATCATGCCAACCAGCTCAACGTGACATACATCAACGGCAAGAAGCAGCCAATGACGGTTACCTTCAATGTAAGCAACAATGACGTGGCATTCCGTTATACTTTTGATCAACTGAAGGCTCAGCATCTCATCGTAAACGAGGAGAAGACTGCCTTCAATCTGCCGAAGGTAACCACCACTTACCTCTGTCCTCAGTCGGATCCGCTCATCGGTTTTGCCCGTACCAAACCAAGTTATGAGGAGGATTATAAGGTAGATCAGCCTCTGTCTGCCAAATCGGGTTATGGTCATGGCTATACCTTCCCTTGTCTTTTCAAGGTTGGCGGCGATGGCTGGGTATTGGTCAGCGAGACGGGTACTCACGGCAACTATCCGGGTTGTCACATCAGCGATTATGATGCTGTTAAGGGTTATCAGATCGCCTTCCCAATGGAGAAGGAGGCAGATGGCATCGGTTCTACATCGGGTGTTTTCATTCTTCCGGGTTCCACTCCATGGCGCACCATCACCGTGGGTTCTGATTTGAAGCCATTGGTAGAGACCACCATTCCATACGATGTAGTAGAGCCAAGATTCGAGGCTTCCCAGAAATACGGAACAGGCAAGTATGCCTGGAGCTGGCTCATCTGGCAGGATGAATCCTGCAACTATAACGACCAGAAGCAGTTCATCGACCTGGCTGCTACCATGGGATATGAGTATGTGCTGGTTGATGCGCTTTGGGATACTCAGATTGGTAGAGACAAGATTGCCGAATTGAGCAAGTATGCGCAGAGCAAGAATGTGAGTCTGATGCTCTGGTATAATTCCAATGGTGTGGCAAACGATGCACCTCAGGGTCCTCGTGGCATCATGGATAACATCGTAGCTCGCAAGAAGGAGATGGCCTGGATGAAGAGTATCGGCATCAAGGGTATCAAGGTTGATTTCTTTGGTGGTGACAAGCAGCATACCATGCAGCAGTATGAAGACATCCTCAGCGATGCCAACGATTATGGCATTCAGGTTATCTTCCATGGCTGCACCCTGCCAAGAGGTTGGGAGCGCATGTATCCTAACTATGTATCGAGCGAGGCTGTACTGGCTTCGGAGAATGTATTCTTCTCTGATTATCATGCCAAGCAGGAGGGCTTTGAGCTGACCATGCATCCATTCTGCCGCAACGCCGTGGCTGCGATGGATTGGGGTGGTACCATCATGAACAAGTATCTCTCTAAAGATAACAAGAGTCGTCACCGCCGTTATACTACTGATGTTTTCGAGATGGCCTCGGCTATCATGAACCAGGCAGCTATCCAATGTATCGCCATCTATCCGAATAATCTCTCTGAGCTTCCTCAGCACGAGATTGATTTCCTAAAGAGCGTTCCTACAACCTGGGATGAGACCAAATTCATCGCCGGTTATCCAGGAAAATATGCGGTTGTTGCCCGTCGCCATGGTGATAAATGGTATGTTGCCGGTTTGAACGGCACCGACCAGGTGATGAAGCTCACCCTGAATCTGCCAATGCTTGCCGGTAAGAGCGTTACCTATTATCATGAAACAGCCAGCAAGGACAAGAAGGCACTCTGGCCAGTTTCTCAGATGAAGACCGTAAAGGTGGATAAGAAGGGAAACCTGAAGGTGGAAATGCAGCCTAAGGGTGGACTGATTGTTGAAAAGTAAAAAGGTAAAAAAGTAAGCCCCATACGCCCTGAAAGGGCAGAAGCTCCTAGCCCAGGGCATCGCCCTGGGTGTTTATGGGCGCAAACCTGTCGCCCTGTAAGGGCAAAAGCTTTCAAATACCTGGCAATATACAAAGCTTTTGCCCTTACAGGGCGCCTTGCTGATTGCCATTATTCCCAGGGCGATGCCCTGGGCTAGGAGCTTTTGGGCCTTCAGCCCGTACTTGAACCACATGCGAAACTTCAGCCTTTTTACTTTAAAAAATCCTTTTTACAGAAATGTTCCAAAGCAGCAGCTACGCCATCTTCTTCATTGGAAAGCGTGATGTAGTCGGCTTCGGCTCTAACCTCTGGTGCTGCATTCTGCATGGCTACACCCATGCCTGCCAGTTTCAGCATGCTCAGGTCGTTGTAGCCATCTCCGAAAGCAATCATATCGGCTGGGGTGAGATTGATTTTCGACAGAAGGCGGAGCAGGGACTTTGCCTTGTCGATGCCTTTAGGAACCAGCTCCAGGAAGAATGGGGCTGAGCGGAAGATGTCCATCCTGTCGCCCAGAATCTCGGAAAGCTCGTTTTCTGCCTTGAGCATATCTGCCGGGTCGCCTGTCATGAGGAGCTTGGTAGGGTGAGGCTCCAGGGCTTCGAACAGGTTTTCTACCTTTCGGATGTTCATCTTGTTGATACGCGATTCTTCCTTCACATACTGGTCGTCGGGCATCTCGGTGATAATCTCGTTGCCGGCATATCCCAGCAGGGCATGGTTCTTCTCCTTCGCGTACCTATATAATATAGGTATCACCTCATCAGGCAGGAACTGGGCGAAGAGTTTTTCGCCAGTCTTGGCATTCACGATGTTGCCGCCATTATAAGATAGGATGTATCCGCCTCGCTTATCCAGTTCCAGACATTCCGCCACCGGTTCGATGCCGTAGGTCGGTCTGCCTGAAGCAAGGATGATAACAACACCCTCGGCTTCTGCCTGGAGCAGCGCTTCGCGGGTTTTCGGGGTAACCACCTTGTCGTGGTTGGTCAGGGTGCCATCCAGATCAAGGGCGATGGCACGGTATGGAAGATGATTCATATTTGATATATTATTGTATTTATAATTTGACTGCAAAGGTAAGATAAAAAAACGATTGTAACAAAAAAAAGAGTTAAATATGATATAAATATAGGTGTTTGACTGATAATTACCTGCTTTTTATTGTTTATTATACACTATAGTCGGAAAGTTTTCTTATCTTTGCAACCGAAATAACAAACAATAATATAAAATTAATAAAACCTATTTGAAAATGAAGAGATTAATTTCAGCAGTATTGCTTTCGGCAGCCGTAGTTGTGCCAACCATGGCGAAGAATGCAAAGACATTGGGCAATGGTTATCCATTTACTCAGGTTCCTTTCACCAGTGTGAAAATTTCACAGAATACTTTCTGGGGTGCCCGTCTGAAGGCTGCCCGAGAAGTAACCGTGCCATTGGCTTTCAGCAAGTGTGAGAGCGAGCACCGTTACAAGAATTTCGATATGGCTGCCTATACCCTGCAGCATCCTAACCACCCGGGCTTGAACACCAAGGAGTGGGATGTGAGCAAGTTCATGGGCTTCTCTTTCGATGATACCGATGTGTATAAGACCATCGAAGGTGCCAGCTACATCCTCCAGACTTATCCGAACAAGAAGTTGAAGGCTTACATCGACAGCGTGCTCGATGTGGTAGCTGCGGCACAGGAGCCAGATGGCTATCTCTATACCGCCCGTACCATCAATCCAAAGCATCCACACCAGTGGTCGGGAAATAAGCGTTGGGTCAAGGACGAGGAGGCGAGCCACGAGCTTTACAACCTCGGTCACATGGTAGATGCAGCCTGCGCTCACTATCAGGCTACGGGTAGCACCAAGTTCCTGAATATCGCCAAGCGCTATGCTGATTGCGTGGTAAAGGAGGTGGGACCTAAGCCTGGACAGACTACCATCGTTCCGGGACACCAGATTGCAGAGATGGCTTTGGCTCGTCTCTATACCCTGACCGGTGAGAAGAAGTATCTGGATGAGGCTAAGTATCTGCTCGACTATCGTGGCAAGACCCATATCCGCAACCCATATTCTCAGAGCCAGGCTCCTATCCTGGAGCAGAAAGAGGCGGTAGGTCATGCTGTTCGTGCCGGATATATGTATGCCGGTATTGCCGATGTGGCTGCCCTGACCAAGGATTCTGCCTATATGAAGGTTATCGACCGCATTTTCGAAAACATCGTTGGCAAGAAGTACTATCTTACGGGTGGTGTAGGTGCCCGTCATGCAGGTGAAGCTTTCGGCGAGAACTATGAGTTGCCAAACATGACTGCCTATAATGAAACCTGTGCAGCCATCTCTATGGTTTACCTCTTCGAGCGCATGTTCCTCCTTCACGGCGAGAGCAAGTATATCGACTGTATGGAGCGTACCTTATATAATGGTGTCATTTCGGGTATGAGCATGGATGGTGGCAGATTCTTCTATCCAAACCCATTGTCTAGCGATGGCAAGTATGCCTTCAATGCCGATGGCAACACCACCCGCCAGCCATGGTTCGGATGTGCCTGCTGCCCAAGTAACCTGAGCCGCTTCATCCCTTCTGTGCCGGGTTATCTCTATGGTGTGAAGGATAACAACATCTATGTAAACCTCTTTGCCGGTAATACATCTACCATCAAGGTGAATGGCAAGGATGTGGTTCTGGAGGAGACTACCGAGTATCCTTGGAACGGCGACATCAAGATTGCTGTGAAGAAGAGTGGTGTGAAGAATGCCAACCTCCTGGTCCGTATTCCTGGATGGGTTCGCAACCAGGTAGTACCTAGCGACCTTTACAAGTATAGCGATGCAGAGAAACCTGCTTACACAGTAACCGTAAACGGCAAGGCTGTAGAGGCTGATCTCGATGCCAACAAGGGTTATCTCCCTGTCAAGAACATCAAGAAGGGCGATGTAATCCGCATCCATTTTGATATGCCGGTTCGTACTGTGGTTGCTAACGGCAAGGTGGCTGATGATAAGGGCAAGGTTGCCGTAGAGCGTGGACCATTGGTATATTGCGCTGAGGCTGTGGATAATCAGAACGAACCAGTGCTCCGTGCCGTCATGGCCAAGAAGCCTGCCTTCTCTGTGGTGGATAACTACAGCATTCAGAACACCGAGACCAAGGGTGCTCCAGCCTTCTCTGTCAAGGCTATCAAGGCTGATGCCCAGATTCTGGAAGAGGGTGCCAATGGCGTATCTGTCAAGAACGATGTGTTGACTCTGATTCCTTACTATGCTTGGAATCATCGTGGAGCCAATCAGATGAACGTCTGGTTCTATCAGAATTTAAGTGTGTTGGATAAATAAGTATCGGTTCGTAAATGCTAAGTAAATTCTGCTCGAAATGGTGTTTTTACCCCATTTCGAGCAAAATAGCGTGTATTAATGCAAGTACTTACGATGATAGATGCAAGTACTTACGATGATAGATGCAAGTACTTACGATGATAGATGCAAGTACTT